>Ga0209344_10000142_pt1 | contig 146925 bp, 133 predicted proteins | sample Cruoilmetagenom6_FD_187293 | JGI IMG/M metagenome (GOLD analysis project Ga0209344, IMG submission 187293) | Oil polluted marine microbial communities from Coal Oil Point, Santa Barbara, California, USA - Santa Barbara Oil Seep Sample 6 (SPAdes)... | ecosystem: Environmental > Aquatic >... | reverse complement strand
GAAGCCGATTTTATTGAACGTCAATATTCTATTGGTAAAATAGAAAATGATATTATTTTAAGTATTAAAAAACACGAATTTGGGGTCTGTTCTAATTATTTCAACAACTTAAAAGTCAACGAAATTGTTAAGGCGCAAGTTAAACGAAACTTAGATTTTCATTTTCCAACCGATGTAAAAGAAGTGGTAATGATAGCCAACGGTACTGGAATTGCACCATTTTTAGGAATGATTAATGAGAATCATACTAAAACGAAAAACCATTTATTTTGGGGAGGACGCACACAAGATTCTCTAAATATTTACGAAAGCATTATCGATTTGGCATTTAGTAAGAAAAACTTATCTAGTTTTCATATTGCGTATTCACAAGAGCAGAACGATAAAATTTACGTTCAGGATTTAATTTCAGAACATCAAGACTTATTAAGCCGTGTTTTAAATACAAATGGAGTGGTAATGATTTGTGGCTCTGTAGCCATGCAAAATCGTGTTTTAGAGGTCTTGGATAACATTACCACAGAACAACTAAACAAACCTTTAAGTACGTTTGAGAATAACGAACAAATAAAAATGGATTGTTATTAAAAAATAGAATCTATGTGTAATAATATAAAAGTGTTGTCAAAAGTTAGCAATGGAGAGCTCTCTATATGCAGAGGTTGTAATATTTACCATTTAGAGTTTAACAACATTTATTTTGAATTTACTAGACATCAATACGAACAATTTAAATCTTACTTAATGGGATTAGAGGCAGAGTATTGGGAAGAGAAGTATGCAAATGCTAATGTGAAACGTAAAATTCCTATTCCTTCTATTCAAGAAAATTTAGTGTTAATGTTTAATCGTGAAGAACTTCAACAATTAAAAAAAGCTTTTCTGTAATAGAGGTAATGTCTTTGGTAATTATATTTCATTAGAAGATATAGACTATACTTTAATTCTAAATTAAGTTTGTTCTATTTTTGAACTTAATTTAGAACTGATTACAGCTGATTTTACCTTTAATAATAAAATATTTCTCAAATCCTCATATTAGCCCTCTTGGTTGATATATAATCCTTACCTTTGTGCGCAATTAAATCTTAATTGCAATGACAGCACACGAAAATAAAATTGTTGGAGAAGGTCTTACTTATGATGACGTACTCTTAGTTCCAGCATTTTCAGAAGTTCTTCCTCGCGAAGTTAGTATTCAAACTAAATTTACAAGAAACATAACCATTAACATTCCTGTGATTTCCGCAGCAATGGATACGGTTACCGAAAGTAAAATGGCAATTGCCATGGCGCAAGAAGGTGGAATAGGTGTGTTGCATAAAAACATGACGATTAATCAGCAAGCCGATAAAGTACGTCGTGTAAAGCGTGCAGAAAGCGGAATGATTATCGATCCTGTGACCTTACCATTAACAGCAACCGTTTTTGATGCGAAGTCTAATATGGCAGAGCATGGTATTGGAGGTATTCCAATTGTAGGCGATAATGGCGAATTAAAAGGTATTGTTACCAACAGAGATTTACGTTTTGAACACGATAGTAAGAAGCCTATTGTTGATGTTATGACTAAAGACAATTTAGTCACTGCCGCTGTAGGTACCTCTTTAAAAGATGCTGAAAAAATTCTTCAACAAAACAAAATTGAAAAATTATTAATTGTTGATGATAATTATAAACTAAAGGGACTAATTACCTTTAGAGATATCACTAAGGTGACGCAAAAGCCAAATGCCAATAAAGATTCTTTCGGTCGTTTACGTGTAGCAGCAGCTATTGGAGTTACAGGTGATGCTGTAGAACGTGCTTCGGCATTAGTTAATGCAGGTGTTGATGCTGTGATTATTGATACCGCTCATGGTCATACTAAAGGTGTTGTAGCAGTGTTAAAAGAGATTAAAAAGAAATTTCCAAAATTAGAGGTTATTGTTGGTAACATCGCTACAGGTGAAGCTGCAAAATATTTAGTTGAAGCTGGAGCTGATGCAGTGAAAGTTGGTATTGGGCCAGGTTCAATTTGTACCACTAGAGTAGTTGCAGGAGTTGGTTTTCCTCAGTTCTCTGCAGTTTTAGAAGTGGCTGCGGCTATTAAAGGTTCAGGAGTTCCTGTGATTGCTGATGGTGGAATTCGTTATACAGGAGATATTCCTAAAGCGATTGCCGCTGGTGCAGATACCGTAATGTTAGGATCGCTTTTAGCAGGAACAAAAGAAAGTCCAGGAGAAACGATTATCTACGAAGGACGTAAATTTAAATCTTACCGGGGCATGGGGTCTGTAGAAGCCATGAAACAAGGAAGTAAAGACCGTTATTTTCAAGATGTTGAAGATGATATTAAAAAATTAGTTCCTGAAGGTATTGTTGGTCGTGTACCATATAAAGGTGAGTTGGTAGAAAGTATTCATCAGTTTATTGGTGGACTTAGAGCAGGAATGGGCTATTGTGGTGCTAAAGATATTGCCACTTTAAAAGAAACCGGACGTTTTGTGAAAATCACAAGTTCTGGAATTAATGAAAGTCACCCACATGATGTTACCATTACTAAGGAAGCACCAAATTATTCTAGATAACCAAATTCCTGCGACAGTAGGAATCTATATATTAGCAAAAAAAACAGCATCTTTAAAGGTGCTGTTTTTTTTTGCTATACTAATCTAGGGGGTGTTTTAACGTCTTTTTATTGGGAATTATTCTAGACCTTGTTTTTCAGGGTTCCAAAAAGGTTTTGTTTTTATTCGTTTGGAGTCCCAATGCAATTCTTTTCTAAAAAAATGATTTAAAGCAATACAGGTTCTGCTATCACCAGCAATATAAACTAGCGTTTTACCTTTTAGAGTAGGGGTGATGTCTTTTAATTTAGTGATGATTTCATGGTGTGGGTTTTCAGGTAATTCATAAAAATGAAAAGGAAAATGCCCATCTATATCTAGAAATAATTCACTTTTATTAGAATTATAGATAGCACTAATGATTTGCTTATCCTTACCAATATTTCGGTTAATCATGTATAAATGAGACAAAGCAGAAAGATCTCCTATCATGATATAGCTTTCGGCTGAATCATCTGCAATGAAATTACCTTTCTTCCATTTGTAATAAATGGTATCGCCTTCTTTGCAATGCTTTGCCCATTGTGAGCCGACACCATTACTATGTGTGGCAATTGCTAAATCTAATGTGCCTTTTTCTTTATCAATATCCCAAACGCTGTAGCTTCTTATTTTGTCTTTCATTGACAGTTCTTCTTTGCCAATGCCTACAGCCATTCTTAAGAACGCACCAGGTGTAAACGTAGCTTTATGAATGCTGTCTCCTTGCAGACGAATTCTATAAGCTTTGTTAGAAAGTATAACTTTTTCTGTAATAGTAGCTTCTTCTAAGATTACTGTTTTTATGAAGTTTTCTAAAATACGCAATGCTCTTAAATTTAGTTTTGAACGTGATTTTTATAGTGATGTTCTATTAATTCTAAAGCCGATTTGTGAGGTCTATCAGCAGCTTTTTCATAATCAGAATGCACATCGTTAGCATCATTTTTAATGCCTTCGTAAATTCCTGCTATGACTGTACCTAGAAACTCACCAAGCTCTGCTATTCTATCTGTCTTATAAGCTTCTACAGAAACAGCATGATAGATAAGATTTGTATTATAAACCTGATTAATAAAATCGGCTAGTTGCTTTTGAGAAATCGCTTCACCTACTAAATTATAGATATTACCATTATGCTTTTCTTCTAATAACATTTTAGCATAGGCATATCCCAATTCTTCACGACTCGTATACGTGCATTTTCCTTGATCGGCACAATTTCTTATCTCACCGTCTTTTATATAAGTATCTATATATTCTAAATCGGGTTCAATATAAATGCCGTTTCTACCAATAACCCATTGTAAACCGGAATTGCGAATGTCTTCTTCTGTTTGACGATTGCTTTGTACTACAGGACTAAAAGCATTGTTTTCTTCAGCACCCACAATACTCGTATAAACTATTTTTTGCACACCGTTTTGTTTGGCTGCTTCAATGACATTGTGGTGTTGTTGTATTCGTTTTTGTGGCTCATCCATACCCGAAACTAATAATACGATATCTATACCTTTTAAAGCGGTATTGAAATCTTCACGACTATTGTAATCACCTTTTTTAACTTCTACACCTAGGTGTTCTGCCTTTTCAGTGGTTCGTGCTATGGCTATGATATTTTCGTTTTTTGTTTCTTTTAAAAGAGCTTTTACAATGGCAGACCCTAAATGTCCGCTTGCTGATGTTACTGCAATTTTCATAATAGGTGTTTATTTATGAATGTTTAGATTTTAATAGGTCTAATTCTTTTTCAAGTTGATCGGCTTTCATTTTAAATTTATCCATGGCCTTTTTTAATTGCTGAATTTTTTTAAAAGCTTCTTCATCCTGAACAGCTTGATATATAGTTTCGCCTTCTTTTACTTTTATTTTAGAATAGCTTCCACAAGTAGGGCATTTTACAACGTCGCTCATAATATGTTTTATAGCAAAGGTCTTCATCTAACTACGATTGTAAAAGGTAAATCTATTATTAAAAAAGGTAAATCTGAAACCTTATGATTAAAGTGAAGATTTGAATTTCTTGGGAGAAAGGCCTGTGTGTTTTTTGAAAAATTTAGAGAAATTGGTGACTTCATCAAACCCATTTTGATAAGCCACTTCTTTCAGGCTTAAAGAGCTACTGAAAATAACACGCTTAATTTCTAAAATCACGTAATTATCAATAAAATGTTTGGCAGTATTTAAGGTACTTGCTCTAACTATAGAGTTGAGGTGTTTTGTAGATATGTTGAGTAACTGTGCGTAATCTTTAACGTTTCGTGTTTTGGTATAATGTTTTTCAACTAAAGTTTTGAAGTTCATAAAAAGGCTTTGATGTTTTTTATTAAACGTTTTATCAGAGATTTTATGAGTTTCGCGCTCTAGTTTTAATAGAAATAGTTCTAATATTTTAGCTACTATTTCTTTTTGAGCATAAGTGTATTTACTTTGAATTTCTTGGGTTAATCGTTCTAAAAAAAAATCGGTTAAGGAGCTGTTTTCAACTAATGGATCCGAAATATGATAGTTGTATAAATGCGAAATAAATTCAATAGAAGACTTTGAGAAGTATTTTAAAATAAAATCCTCTGTAAATATGACCAGATAACCATCGTACTGTAAATTATCTTGAAAAGCATGTACTTGACCTTTTGCAATTTTAAGTACAGAGCCTTTTTGGATGTTGTAAGTCTTTAAATCAATTTGATGTTCACCTTTACCTTCTGTGACAATCAATAAGGCAAAAAAGGAAATTCGGTGAGGCTGGTGTGGATTGTGACTAGGATCTTTTTTTATACGTGAGAATAATTCAGCTAATGGAATGCATTCAATATCTGTAGCTCCTTCGCTACTTTTGAAAGCTATATTAGGGAAATGATTCATTAATGAATTGCTTGTGAATTTTGAATAAAAATAGTAATTAATATGGATTGTGTTGAGTAATGTAAGTTAACGAACCCTTAATAAGTAGTATAAAAACAAAAACAGCATCGAGAAGATGCTGTTTTATGACTGTTGTTTTAGTGTGTCTTTTAGGCTCTGCTAGCTTTTACAGGACATCCTATCGCTTTTGTGTAATTTGGATTTGGTTGTTTTCCTTTTTCTAAAGCATCAATGGCATCTTTTACGTAGTTAACCTTAACATCTTCAGGTGATTTTGCATTGTCATCTATAGTACCAATATATTGTACTTTACGTTCTGCATCTAATAAAAACACATGAGGTGTTCTTACAGCACCATATTGAGGATATATTTTTTGACCTTCATCTACTAAGTAAGGAAATGTAAACCCTTTGTCTTCTGAACGTTTTTGCATCGCTTCATAACCTTCTTTTTCGTTTTCAGGACTGTTTGGGTTAATGGCAATTACAGGATACCCTTTTGGTGCATATTCATTGTTTAATGCAATTAAACGGTCTTCATATAATACCGAAAATGGACATTCGTTACAGGTAAATGTCACAATATAGCCTTTTGCGTTTTCAAAGCTAGCTAAAGAAACCATTGAACCATCTACGTTCTTAAGATTGAAATCCGTAGCAACATCTCCAATGTTGTAACCTCCAATTTCTTCTAAAGTTTTGGTTTGTTCTGGACTACCACCTCCTTTTGGTGGTCCTTTTCTATCGCCTCCGTGCGGTGGCCCTTTTCGGTCTCCGTCATGTGGAGGGTGTTCTCCTTTATGATCTTTATGTTGATTTTCAGCAGAAGGTTCTCCTGTTGTATTTCCTTCATTTTTACAAGATAAAAGTACACTTGCAGATAAGCCAATAATGGCAAATAGAACACTGATTCTTTTCATGTTTGTTTTAATTAAGTTTGTTTATTTGGTTTTCTAGGTCTTCTAAATTTTCGAATGAACGTTCATAAAATAAGCGTTCATCTTTGTTGAACATAATGGTAAATGGAATGGCTCCTGACCAATTAGGGTCAATTTTGTCTATCCAAGTGTTAGAATCTGGATCATCTAATAACACGACTTTAGAGCTTATATTTTTTTTCTTTAAAAATGGCTTAAGCTTTGTTTCAATATCTTTTGGAAAATCTAAGCTTACTAAAATAACTTCAACGTCAGGATGTTTTGCTGCAAATTGCTCAATGTATGGTAATTCTTTGACGCAAGGAGCACACCACATTGCCCAAAAATTAATGAGATAGGTTTTATCGGAATCTGTATAAATTAAAGGTTCAAATTGATTAAAATCGTAAACAGGAATGTCTTGATTAAGATTCGTAGTTGTGTTAGATTTTAAAGTTTTGTCTGTGTTTGTATTGTTGCAACTCATAAAAAAACAGAGTGCTAAAACGAGATATAGTGTTGGTTTTAGGAGTTTTAACTTTAATAACTTCAAAATGATGTATTCTATTATTTTTGGTTAGACTCCATTAGTTACAGAAGGTTTAATTTAAAAGTGATTTTTTTATGTTTTTCTGAGGTAAGTTATTGATATGAAAATGGAATTTACTTATTCTAAAAATAAGGTGTTAGTAAGTGGTTGTAAATGTTTGTTTTGACACTTTTAACTTATATAATTCCATATATTACGATACTTACTCATTTGTCGGTAAGTGTTCAAAATAACTTTATGCTCAGGTGCAGCCAGGCTAGGATCTTGTTTTAGAATACTTTTAGCGTAATAGCGCGATTGTTCTAAGATGTCTTTGTCTTTTACAATGTCAGCTATACGTAAATTTAAAATACCGCTTTGTTGCGTGCCCATAATATCACCTGGTCCACGCAGTTTTAAATCCACTTCAGCAATTTCAAAGCCATCACTGCTGCGTACCATGGTTTCTAGTCTGGTTTTACTATCCTGGCTCAGTTTATGGCTCGTCATTAAAATACAGTAGCTCTGTTCGGCACCACGACCAACACGACCACGTAATTGGTGCAATTGCGATAAGCCAAAACGTTCTGCACTTTCAATAATCATTACCGATGCATTTGGGACGTTTACGCCAACTTCAATGACGGTTGTAGCTACCATAATTTGGGTTTCACCTTTAACAAAACGTTCCATCTCGTAATCTTTGTCGGCTGGTTTCATTTTACCATGCACAATCGAAATTTGATAATCTGGCATAGGAAATTCTCTAGAGACACTTTCGTAGCCATCCATCAAATCCTTATAATCCATTTTTTCGCTCTCTTGAATTAAGGGGTAGACAATATATATTTGTCTTCCTAAAGCGATTTCATCTTTCATGAATTTAAAAACTTTTAGGCGATTATTGTCGTAGCGATGTACTGTTTTTATAGGTTTTCGACCTGCTGGTAATTCATCAATTACAGAGATGTCTAAGTCACCATATACAGACATGGCTAAGGTTCTTGGAATTGGAGTAGCGGTCATCACCAAAACGTTGGGAGGTAATTCATTTTTATGCCATAACTTACTCCGTTGGGCGACTCCAAATCGGTGCTGTTCATCTATAATCGCAAGGCCTAAATTTTTGAATTTCACCTTGTCTTCAAGCAGTGCGTGTGTGCCAATTAAGATCTGTAAATTCCCATTTTCAAGATTTTCATGAATTATCTTTCTATCTGAAGTTTTGGTTGAGCCTGTTAATAATGAAACACTGATGTTAAGTGGTTTACATAATTCACTTATTCCTTGGTAGTGCTGAGCTGACAAAATAGCAGTTGGGGCCATTAGGCAGCATTGAAAATCGTTGTCAAGTCCCATGAGCATTGACATAAAGGCTACGATGGTTTTACCAGAGCCTACATCTCCCTGTAAAAGTCGATTCATCTGTGCATTGCTACCTAAATCGAGTCTAATTTCTTTTAAAACACGCTTCTGTGCATTGGTTAATTCAAAGGGTAAATGGTTTTTGTAAAAGGTGTTAAAATAGTCGCCAACTTTATCAAAGGAGAAGCCTTTGATTTTTGATTTATGAATGAGATTTTTAATAATTAATTGCAGCTGAATGTAAAATAATTCTTCAAATTTTAATCGAAATTGAGCTCTTGCAAGAAGCTCTGGAGTCTTCGGAAAATGAATATTAAATAGTGCCTCTGATTTTGGAATTAATTTTAATTCAGTCATCACTGAATCAGGCAAGGTTTCAACAAAGCGTCCTTTTGATTCCAAAAACAATTGCTGCATAATTTTGGTAACGACTTTGTTTGTGATGCCTTTATTTGATAATTTTTCGGTTGATGGGTATATGGCTTGCATGGCAGAACGCAAGTTGCTCTCATGCTTAGCTTGTAATTCAATTTCGGGATGTGGCATGCTGTATTTTCCATTAAACCAATTGGTTTTTCCGAAAATCACGTAAGGTTGCCCTGTTTTTAGGTTTTCTCGTATCCATTTCTGTCCTCTAAACCAAACGAGTTCCATTATTCCGCTGTCGTCTCTAAAGTTAGCAACTAGGCGTTTGCCTCGTTTTTGGGCCACTTCTTTAAATCCAGTTATGACACCAACGATTTGAACTTCAGCATTGTTACGTTGTAATTCATTTATTTTATAATATCTAGTACGATCTATATAACGATTAGGAAAAAGATTTATGAGGTCTTGATACGTTTGAATGCCCAGCTCTGAGCGCAACAAATCCGCTCGGTTTGGACCGACACCTTTGAGATAATCAATGGGAGTTTGTAAATTCACGCTCATAAGAACGAAATTAAACTATTTCGTTATAAAGTAAAAGTTCAAAATGGCTCTTTGATTATTTTATTGAAATAAATTAATGGTGTGAAAGGGCTCAAAGATTTTAATTTGATATTATAGGAAAATGTTTTCGTTAATAAGGTGCTTTATTTCAAAACGTTGTCAAATTGAATATTTGTAGTTTTAGTGATTTTCTTAACACTTTTTCTTACCAGTGGCACTCATTTGTATAGTGTTTTTGAAAACAAATTTTTGAGGAATTTTATGAGCTGCTAAATGTTTAGCACATTTTTGAAGTATGTTTTCTTTTATTTGGTCTTCATTATGGTTTGTGTTTAGTGTAATTGTGGCTTGTATGGCTTCGCCTAAAAGATTGTCGTCAAAACCAGAGATTGTACAGTCTATGACTTCAGGTACAGATAGAATTACTTTTTCAATTTCCTTAGGGCTTACTCTTTTGCCACGAACTTTTAGGATTTCTTTTTTTCGAGCGACGATGTAGATAAATCCGTCTTTGTCGGTTTTGGTCAAGTCGCCTGTGTGGAGCCAACCGTTTTCTATAGTTAAGTTTGTTGCTGTTTCGTCTTTGTAATAACCCAGCATGATGTTTTCACCACGCGCTAATAATTCGCCTTCTTCATTGGTTTTGGTAATTTCACCTTTTTCATTAACAATTTTTAATTCAACATTTGGAATGGCTTTTCCTATGGAGTCTGTTTTTGTTTTGATGAATTCTGGAGGTAAATAAGATAAGCGTGCGGTAGCTTCAGTTTGTCCGTACATTATGTAGAATTCCTTAGATGGGAATGCTGTGGTGAATTCATCAATAAAAACGGAATGTAGTTTTCCTCCTGCTTGTGTTGCGTATCGTAAACTTGGGAACGTTTCAGTTTTAAAGGATTGTGATTTTTTTAGTAGAATCTGAAAGTGACTAGGTACTCCTGCAAAGCCAGTGCAGTTATAATTCTTTAAATCGTTGATAACGGTTCCTAAAAACATGAAATTATTATTTAAAACAATTGAACCTCCAACTCTTAAATGGGTGTGTAATAATGATAAGCCATAGCAATAATAAAATGGTAATACAACTTCCATAATATCTTTAGAGGTGAGCTTAAGATATTCAATAATAGAATTGGTGTTAGATATAATATTGTGATGACTAATCATAACTCCTTTTGGTTTTCCTGTGGAACCAGAAGTGAATATTATTTCTGCAATTGGGTTTAAATAATTTGTAGAGGTGGTTGTTGTATATTTCTTGTTGTTAGTTAGTTGTGTGTGTGTTGTTTCGTCTACAATATTAATCGTTGAAGGGCATTCTAATTTGCGTTGCGCAATTTTATCTACAAAAATAGTTTTGCATTCTGTGGTGCCGATAATGTAATCTAAATTGCTTTGTTCAACGGCAAAATCTATTGGAACACACGTGTTTCCTGATTTTAAAATTCCTAAATATGCGGTTATAAAGAAAGCAGAATTAGAGCTTATTAATAGAATGTTTTTGCCTTCTCCAATAGTTTCGTTTAAATAGGATGCAATATTTAGGCTATCGTTATATAATTTTTTAAAAGAGGCTGTTTCTTTTGTGCCTAATAAGAAGTCTTTATCAAGATTTTTGGACGTTTCAAACAGATAATCAAAAACATTCATAAGAATAGGTTTTTAAAATATTGGTCGCATTCTTAAGTATTCTGTAGTCTTTTTTTTGCGCTCAAAGTTTTTATAGATACTTTCGATCTCTTCTTTAGTTTTGTTCATCACTTTACTAACTTCTTCAGCTGAATAGTTGTTCTCCCAACCATACCACACGAGATCCATTTGTTCAAATGGCATTTGATAAAAGAAATCTTCTTGGGTTTGTTCTGCTGTATAGGTATCTGTGGTCGGTGTTCTGTCTATAATTTCTTGAGGCACTCCCAAGTGTTTTGCGATTTGATAAACTTGCGTTTTGTATAAATGACCGATAGGCATCACATCAGCCGCTCCGTCACCATGTTTAACAAAGAAGCCTTGTTCTACTTCGTGTTTGTTTGGTGTGCCAATTACGGCATAATGTAACCGTTCTGCATGATAATAGAGCATGCTCATTCGGCTACGTTGTTTAAAGTTTGTAGATGCTACAATTTGAAGGTATTCTCTAACTGGTAATAATTTACTTATCACTTCTCCATTTTGTTTTATAACCGTTACAGAAAAGGCTGGTGGTAAATTAGAGGCTGCCTCTTGTTTTATTTCAATTTTTGCTTTATCAACAGTTGGGTTAAAATCAGTAATAACTCTAGCGATAGCTTCATCTCGTCTTTGGTAGCAGCCAAAACCATTTAAAGCTTTTGTAATATCCTCTACTAAGGTGTCAGTAACATCAAATTTTGCTGCTAATTTTTCGGCAAGTATTCTGCTGTCATCACTTGAGTCTTGTTCGGGCAGCATGATGGCTGTAACCTTATTTGGTCCAAAAGCTTTAGCTGATAATGCCAAACAAACAGATGAGTCAATGCCTCCGCTAATGCCAATCACAGCACCTCTACGTTGCAATTTTTTTGCAACATCTGTTTTTAGTTTTTTTATGATGTCATTGCAAACGATTTCAATATTTTCAATATGCAATATGTCTTTAGAAAAAGGTTTATTTGGTGTTTTCATAATTAGTTTATTGTTATAGTTGATGAATCTATTATTGTTTTATTCAGCACAACAAGTTCATGTTCTTGTAGTTTTGGAATTGATTTATTAATAAATAGATCATATAATATTTGAGTTGATAAAACGGCTGTAATTGCCATATTATCAATTTCAGAAACTTGTTTGTTGAGTTTCATTTTATTTATGAGCTGATTTACAAAGTCTAGATTAAAAATTCCATAACCTGTAATGTTTTCTTCAGATAACATGCTGCTTAAATAGGGAGGCATCTCTTCAGAAAAGAAAGTACTTCTTATTGGTGCTCTATAGGCTTGTTTTGATCTGTTTAAGATGGCGTCTGGGATTCTATCTTTCATCATATATTTTAAAAGGTATTTTTCATTTAAGCCTTTAAGTTTTAGATCTGGATTTAATTTCATACAAAACTCAATCACTCTGTGGTCTAAAAATGGATAGCGACCTTCTATAGAGTTTGCCATTCCCATGCGGTCTCCTTGTGAAGACAATAGGTATTTAGACATGAAAAAGTTAATTTCAATCCACTGGGCTTTTGTAAGGTAGTCATAGCCGTTTAGTTGGTCTTTTAATTGGTCTTCTATTTTAGAAATTGGATGGTAATTAGAAATGACTTCTTGGTAGGGTTTAGATAAATAATTATTGATGCGAGAGGTGTTATTCCATCGCAATAAATGCGAATAAATAGGTGAGGACGTCTCGCTCAGTTTATATCCAAAAAAGAGTTTTAATATGTTGTTATTTGCTTTGCTAATTTGTGGAATATATGGATATAGTTTTTTTAGCAATAATGGACGATACTTAGATTGCGGATCTTTAGCCCAAAAGTGTTTAATCTTGGTTTCTTTAAAGATGTTATAACCTCCAAAAAGTTCATCTGCGCCTTCTCCAGTAATCACCACTTTGATATTATGAGCTCTTACGCTTTTAACTAATAAATTCATTGGAGTAGGAGCTGTACGCAGTAGTGGCGCTTCTGCATGCCAAACGACAGCTTTAAAGCTATCTGAAATGTCTTTAGGACTGCAGGTGACACTAGAATGTTGTGTCTCAAAATAATCTCTAGCAATGTTTTGATAGGATGACTCGTCAAAATCTTTTTCGGTAAAACCGATTGAAAAAGTACGAAGATTATTTGGTGATATTTTTTTTATAAAAGCCGTAGTAATACTAGAGTCTAAGCCGCCACTCAAATAGGCTGCAACAGGAACATCTGCTCTTAATCTTAATTTTATAGCATCCGTAAATATAGTTTCAAACGTTTCTGCAGCTTCTTTGACGGTATTAAATTCGTAAGCGTTTGGCTTAGTGATGGGAAGCGTCCAATACGTCTTAATAGATTTTGAACGTGCATTAATGGTCATATAGCTTCCTGGTGGCAACTCAGAGACTCCTTCAAAAATTGTGTCAGCGGATAATGATGTCCAAAATGTGAAATATTCTGATAATGTTTTTTCGGAAATCTTTGGATGAAACTCAGGGAATTCTAAAAAGGATTTAATTTCAGAAGCAAATACAAAAGTGTTTCCAATGGTGGTGTAAAACAGTGGTCTAATACCAACTCTGTCTCTTGCTAAAAATAATTCTTGTTTAGTTTTATCCCAAATAGCAATAGCGAACTGGCCATTTAATTTATTAAGAAACTCCGGACCGTACTCTTCGTATAAATGCACAATAACTTCTGTGTCGCTTTGTGTTTTAAAGGTGTGGTTTTTTGCTAATAGTTTTTCTCTTAGCTCTATGTGGTTAAAAATTTCACCATTAAATACAATCCATAAAGAATTGTTGGCGTTAGGTAATGGCATTGTGCCTGTGGCTAAGTCAATAATACTTAAGCGAACGCTACCGAGTCCAATGTTGTTAGACACGTAAATTCCGCTTTCATCAGGTCCTCTATGCTTAATTCTTGTAAGCATCCGCCTTAATGTATCAGCTTTGTTGTCTGGACTTAAATTACAGTTGTAAAAGCCAGATATTCCACACATAATTGGTGAATAATAAGTTAGAGATTATATCTTTTTTTCTACAAAAGTCAAAATACTATTAATGGATTCGAAATTTTCAACAACAAGCTCTTCGTCGCTAGTTTCAATGTTGAATTCTTCTTTTAAGAATTCAATTAAAAAGAGCAAGCCCATTGAGTCAAGTATGCCTTCTTCAAAAATAAGTGTATTGTCTTTTATTTTTTCTACATCGTCTAATGTAGATTCAATAATGTAGTCTTTTATCTTGCTTTTAATATCTATTTCTACATGCATTGTGTGATGATTCATATGTTATTAGTAATCAAAAAATAAAGTACATTAAAGGTAAATAAATGTTGTAATCAAGGTTGTTTTTAGGTATTAATTTTGATTAATTAATCGATTTAAACGTTGAAGTGCAAGTTCGGCAATCAATTTTTTTAAAAACGTAAGCTATTTTTTGTTTTGTTCTAGTTGCATAAGAAAAGCCTCTTTTTTTTGCAATAAATTTTTAGAGCGCTTTGTGAGTTTTTTTAGAGGGTTTCCTGTGTATATGGTCCAAGAGTCTAAGTTTGATACAATAAGCGATAAAGCACCAATTGAAGCGCCTTCTCCAATGTTAACGTTTGGAAGAATAACACAGCCGGCACCAATAATAGAATGCTCGTTAATGATAACTCTTCCTTTTTTCATGGATTTATATGTATTAGGAATTGTTGGGTTTGTTAACGAATTACCAGAATAATCATCTGTTTTGCTGTAAATCTTAACTCCTTGAGATAATCCGCTAAAATCTTTTATGTCAATGCCTTCAGAGGCTAGTAAGTGGCAAAATGAAGCAATGTGAACATAAGATCCAATGGTTAAATTACCGCTTCCGGAAGCTATAATTGAGCAAAATGAGTCAATAATAACATTATTACCAATAGAGATGTTAGGAATACCTACAACTAAACAATTCTTAGCAATTTTAACGTTAGTACCAATAGATTTAAATCCCAATGACTTTAATTCGTCGTCACAGTAATAACCAATTTCAAATGGGTTTGGGTTCATTAGGTTTGTTTTAAAAACAACAATGTTAAATTGTTTACAACAAATTTATATAATATAAGTTGATAAAATAGTGATAATTATCAGGTGGTTAATAAGTTTTTGTGAGCGACGCTTGGTATAGTGCATTTGCCTAGTTTTAATCAAGGTTTTTGACGTAATTATTGGGAGTTCATAAATTTGTGCTCATAGTTGTGGATTTATTTAATGTTTAGACATCAATAATCTAATAGATTGAAGGAGCTAAGCTTTTTGAAAACTTTGTCTGTAACTCAGTTGTTATGTATTGAATCTAAAACCAACTATTTTGTTAAATGACCAATATAAAATTATAGAAAGATGTATTTTGGTCATATTGTTGTTTAATATTATCTATGAAGAATTTTTTTATCATTTTTTGTGTGTGTTTAGCTAGTATTTCGGTTGCGCAACAAACAGACTATGTGGATTTTAAAAAAGTAGAAGCTTTAATTGTTTTTAATCAATTTCAGGTAGATAGCACAAAATATAACTCCTATGATGTAAAGTTTGATATTCTTAGATCTACTGATTCTATCTATTTAGACGCCATTAATATGAAGTTTATACATGTTGCTATTGATGGTTCTGAGGTTAACTTTAGTAATGATGGTAAAAAGCTAAAAATATATCACAGTTTTGAAAAAGGGCAGACTTATAATCTAAGTTTTTTGTTTTTTGCTTCTCCTAAAAAGGCGATGTATTTTGTTGGTTGGGAAAATGAAGGAAGGAATCAAATTTGGACACAAGGTCAAGGAAAATATACAAGTAATTGGTTGCCAAGTTTAGATGATACAAATGATAAAATTGAGTTTGATTTAAAATTTGTTGCACCAAAAACATATCAGGTTATTTCAAATGGAGTTTTAAAATCTAAATCAGACAATGATGGACATGTGCTTTGGGAATATGATATGAAGCATCCAATGTCTAGTTATTTGGTTGCTGTTGTTGTTGGTAAATATGAAAAGAAAACAGAAACCTCTAAAAGTGGTATTCCTTTAGAGTATTACTACTATCCAGAAGATTCTTTAAAAGTTGAGCCAACGTATCGTTATTCTAAGCAAATGTTCGATTTTCTAGAAGAAGAAATTGGAGTTGCTTACCCATGGCAAAATTATAAACAAGTACCTGTACATGATTTTCTGTATGCAGGTATGGAAAACACAAGCCTTACTATTTTTTCTGATGCTTTTGTGGTAGATTCTATAGGTTTTAATGATAAAAACTATGTAAACGTTAATGCTCATGAGCTTGCGCATCAATGGTTTGGTGATTTGGTAACAGCTAAGTCTGGAGCGCATCATTGGTTACAAGAAGGGTTTGCAACTTATTATGCGCTTTTAGCAGAAAAGGATGTTTTTGGTGAAAATTATTTTTATTTTAAACTTTTAGAATCATCAATAGATTTAGGAAAGCAAGATATTTCAGGCAATGGAACATCGCTTCTAAATCCTAAATCCAGTAGTCTAACATTTTATCAGCGCGGGGCGTGGGTTTTACATGCGTTACGAACTAAAGTTGGAGATCGAGTTTTTAGGCAAGCTGTAATAAATTATTTGGAAAAATATAAATTTAAAAATGCTGAAACTTCCGATTTTATAAAGGAGGTAGAGCGTATATCTGGACGCTCTTTGTCTAGTTTTGTGAACTTATGGATAAAGCAAAAAGATTTTCCTGTGGATAATGCATTTGATATATTGAAAAAGCAATCTACCTATATAAATGAATTTTTGATGGTAGACTGTCAGGCAAAATCATCTAAATGCTCTGAATATCTCAAATATTACGTGTCTGACGAGGCTAAGGCGAAAATTATATCACAAGTACCAGAATTGGTAACACCTGAAACCTTTAACAATGGTTTAAAAGTTCGTCAGGCTATCTCTAAATATGTGAGGCAAATACCTGTTAATTTAAAGGAAGATTATGAGTCGCTTTTGGATGATAAGTCGTACATTACCATAGAAAATGCATTGTACAATCTTTGGTCTAGTTTTCCTGAGGATCGATCGGCTTATCTTTTTAAAACAAGAGATATTGTTGGTTTTAATGATAAAAATGTACGGTTGTTATGGATTGTTTTAAATCTTAGTACACCGTTTTATAAAGCAGATAACAAACAAGCTTTATTTCAAGAATTGATAGGTTATACAGGTGAGAAATACAATGCAGATTTAAGAATTAAGGCGTTTCAGTATTTAAAAATGATAAAATATTGTAATGAAGACTGTATGTCTAATTTAGAAAACGCAAAATCACATCATAATTGGCGTTTGGTTAAGTTTGCCAAACAGTTATCTGAAGAATTAGAACAAAAAAGAAATTAATGCGAGCATTAGTAATATCTGGAGGTGGAAGTAAAGGTGCGTTTGCAGGTGGTGTTGCTCAGTACTTAATAGAGCGTGAAAAACATAATTACGATATGTTTTTAGGAACCTCTACAGGAAGTCTTTTAGTACCACACTTGGCTGCTAATGAAATAGGAAAGCTCTACGATATTTTTACAAATGTGCAACAACACGATATTTTTAGTGTAAGTCCTTTTATACAACGTAAAAAAGGAGATAGAGAATATGTGTCTATTGATTTTGTAAATTCTTTATGGCAGTTTATAAGACGAAGACGAACTTTTGGAGAAAGTAAAGCGCTCAGACGAAATATTAGAAAAAATGTAACTTTTGCAGAATACACAAAAATTAAAAAAGAAAAGCACGATGTCGTGGTTACGGTATCTAACTTGTCTATGAATCGTGTAGAGTATAAATCTATACAAGAGTGTTCTTACGAAGAGTTTTGCAATTGGATTTGGATTTCGTGTAATTATATACCATTTATGTCTTTGGCTAAAGTTGATGGTTATGAATATGCAGATGGTGGACTCGGAAGTGTTATTCCCATTAGAGAAGCAATACGAAGAGGTGCAACAGAAGTTGACGCTATTGTTTTAGAGGCTGAAACTTTAGGAAAACAAAAAGTTTTAGGGAAAAATCCGTTTTCATTAATGATTAGTTTGTTTGGTCATTTGCTAGATCAGGTCGAAAAAAATGATGTTATAATTGGAAAGCTTGCCGCAAAGCATAATAATGTGAAGTTGAATTTATATTATACTCCAACGAGTCTTACAGAAAATTCATTGATATTTAGTAAGCGATTAATGGAAAAATGGTGGATAGAAGGCTATGAATATGCTGAAAGACGACATGAAGAGTAAGTGTTCTTATCTATTAAATTAAAGCGTAACTATTTTAATAATCAATGTTTTGTATTCGTGAGATTTTCTTCCATTGAGAATCCTATTTTATATTTGAAAAATTGTAACATAATCTCCAACGTTAAGCTTTTTGGCGAGAGAATAAGATTTAACATTGAGTGAACTTCCTGAAACAGGTATTGTGGCGTAGTCTTTGAATTTAATTATAAAGTTTTCAAATTCAAAAGGTTTGTTTTTAAAAAGTGCAGCACATTTTAAAGTTAATTTATTAGCGGTTAGTTGGTTTTTGGTTACTTCAAAAGAGCAAGGAGCTTTATTGGTTGGGGGGCTTTGACTTTGTGCGAATGAAAAACTCAAAATAAAGATTTAATAGGATAAAATCCTCATGGAGCTTTAGTGCATAAAAAAGTAAATTACAAATTATTGAAGGAGGTGTTAAGCCACTCTAATCTATCATTAAGCCACTGATCTAGATAGGTGACTTCTTCGTCGTATGTTGGGTAAAAGACATTGTTAGGCCAAACATAGACGCCTAAAATGGGCCAAGTATTAAAGTTTCTTTCTTGTGCTTCATATAAAAAGGAAGAATTTGAGTTAATTTTTTCTTGAAAAAGACTTCTATTGTTATAAAAATAATTAAATCTAGATTTTACTTTTTCAACAAAAATAGGATCTTCAAAAAGGCGAGAATACCAAGTGGCATTTTTAATCCAAAACCCATCTGTAGTATCATTTCCGTTATAGTTAATGTTACCAAGACTAATGTCGTAATCCCATATTGGTCCCATTTTTAATTTACCGCCAGGGATGTAGTTCATATAAACACTAGAGTAAAAGATAGCATCATTATTTTTTGTTATTTCATTTACAAGATACCAGTCTATAAAAGAGTCTACATCTATATATTTAGCATATCCATTAATAGGGTCGCTAAAATTGTCTCCTAAGAGTACGCTTTCGGTTAATTCGATATAGTTTTTTATAATATTATACGCATTGTCTCCAGCATTGAGGCTAGGTTCTTTAATGTTGAATAAATAATGACTTGTTTCAAAATAAACGTCGTCTACGTCTAGTCTAGAAAGTTGATCTACCTCTAGTAAATAACCATCGTCTCCAATATTTACTCTATTGGAAGATTCTTCTACTTTTTGGGTAATCTGATAGACGCCTAAATATTCGCTATTTATAAAAAGTTCAACAAAACGACTCTCTGGAGTCCAGTCTAAATCGCTAAATCTGCTCAAATCAAATGCGACTTCATTTCGTAGCATTGTTTTGTCTGTATAATTTGCTAATAAAATCCACTTTTTGTCTTCAGGCATTCCTAAAACACTTTCTTTAGAGTCAAATTTTATTTGATATGGTTTTTTAGGGAAATTCCAAGTTGTATTTCCTCTACCTCTAATTTTGAGATCAGCTAATAGGTTGTTGTCAATACCTTCTCCTGATATTTCTAAGCTTCCATTTAAATAGTCTTCTTTAGAAACAATAGGTGATAGGTTCTCGGTTGTTATTGATATTATTGGGAGGTTTGTTGATGGTTCTGGTGTCTCAGAAACGCGTCTGTCTTCACTACAACCTAATAGCAATAGTAAAAAGAGTATTGGTATAATTTTTTTCATAACTAACATTTAATTTGCGGTTAGCAAAATTGTAAATTACCGTTAATAATTCACGGGTAAAAAGCATTTAAATACGTAAAGAAACGAGATGTAGGTATGCTATTCAATTTTAAACGAAGGTAGTTGAAAGTTTTTGAAAACTCAAATCACTGGTATTTAGTGGGTTGAATTAGTGATTGGTATTTGTTTGGAGTAAAAAAGAACTTATTTATGCTTCAGAATACACTTGTCCTCTATGAGGTTTTAAAGCGTCTCTAATGGGTTTCATTTCAGATTCATCAACTACTAAATATGCTAAACTGTGCATATCACTTATAGATTCAACACCAGTAATTGTAATGTTTAATTTGTTAATTGCAATATATTCTTTTAAGTGTATTAAATGATGCTCTGCCGTTTTCTGGCCAGCAGGTCCTCTAAAATCCCATATTAATTTTAATTTCCGCATTGTTGTAATTTTTTTATTCTTTATTGTAAACAGAGGTTCCTTTTTCTACAAAATTTTTAAAGTTAGTCATATACGTTTTTGTCTGTTTTTTAAAAGCTTTAGGCATTAAAAGCAACATCATGCTCATTTTAAAATTTGTAGGTTGAAACTCATTTATAGAAATCCATTTTGTAAACTCATTTTCAATCGATTTAAAATGGTTTTCTTGTATATTGCGAATGCCTTTGGTTGTATAAGTACTGTAAATTTTATTAGGAAAATCTTGCATGGTAACGGTTTCTATAATTTCCATTTTACGTTTTCCAAAACTATAGTTCAGTCGCATTTTTGCTCCAAGTTCATTTGGTGTACCAGAAATATGTGCTGTACTAACTAAGCCTTCTTGCCAATGTTTTAAATTATCGGAGGATTTTAGTTTTTTTATGACTTCTGAAATGGGTTTTTTAATTAATATTTCAGTGGTATACCGCATGCTGAGGGAATTTTTATAAATGTATTAAAACCATTAGCAATAGTTTTAACTAATCGACGTTAAACAGTTTTAATTGTTAAAATCATCTTTTTAAATTATTACAATTTTAGTGTTGAAAGGTTGTAAAATAATACAGCCTGTAAATCTAGTGCGATTTTTGCTATGCAAAACGTAAAAACTATTAAAATAATGCCTTTTAAACTGCTTGTTAAATAAGCTATTTATGTTATTTTTGCTGAGTTTGAAAAACGAATACATTTCACAATAATATAGAAGAATAAATTATGAGTCTTAAATACAGATGTTTGTTTTTAGTGCTTTTTACACTGAATTTTACTTTTTCTCAAGATAAAGATGAGCTGCTTCTAAAAGTAGATGGTGAGCCAATTATGGCCTCAGAATTTTTAAGAGTTTATAACAAAAATTTAGATTTAGTAAAAGATGAAAGCCAAAAAGATGTTGATGGCTATTTAAAATTATTTACTGAATATCAATTAAAGCTAAAAGAGGCTAAGCGTTTAAAAATTAATGAAGATGAAACCTATAAACGTGAATTTTCGAGATATAAAAAGCAATTAATAAAAAATTATATTTCAGAAAACGAAGTTACAGAAGCTTTGGTCAAAGAAGCTTATGATCGTAGTAATATAGATATTAATGCTTCTCATATTTTAGTGCGTTTAGAGGAGACAGCAAAAGACACCTTAAAAGCTTACAATGAAGTATTAGCTTTAAGAGAACGAGCTTTAAAAGAGGGCTTTGACAAAGTAAAGACAGAAATGCACAATGGTAGTACGATCTTTATTGAAGACTTAGGATATTTTTCTGCTTTTAAGATGGTTTACGATTTTGAATCTGCCGCGTTTAATACTGCTGTAGGTGAAATTTCAATGCCTTTTAGAACCCAATTTGGCTACCATGTTGTTAAAGTTAATGATAAGCGAAAATCTAGAGGAACCATTTCTGCTGCTCATATTATGGTAAACTTAAAGTCCACTAAAGATTCGTTACATAATCCTGAGCAACGTATTAAGGAAATTTATAAGAAACTAAAACAAGGTGAACGCTTTGAGGCTTTGGCAAAGCAATTTTCTGAAGATAGAAGTTCGGCTGCTAATGGTGGCGAAATAAAACCTTTTAAAAGCGGACAGTTAAGTTCTGCAAAATTTGAAGACGTGGCTTTTGCTTTAAAAAATGATGGGGATGTTAGTGAACCTTTTAAAAGTGCTTATGGTTGGCACATTGTAAAACGTATTAAACTAAGTCCTATAGAATCATTTGAAGATGTAAAAGTATCTTTTGAAGCTAAAGTAAAAAGAGATTCGAGATCTAAATTGATTAATGAAGCGATGTTAAATAAGCTTAAGAAGCAATATGAAATAACATATAGTGCAGATGCTAAGCCTTACTTCACAAAGTTACTAAACAATGATTTTTATAATCGTTCTTGGAAATTACCAGAGAATTTTAAAACGAATGAAACCGTTTTTTTTATTAATAGTAGACCTTTTACTTACCAAGAATTTGGAAATCACTTAATAAAAGCACAACGTATATACGCAGGAAAAAAAACACCTTTTGCTATTGTAATAGATAAGGAGTTCGAAAGCTTTTTTGAAAACTCAATTTTTAAATATAGAGAAGATAATTTAGAAGAAGAGAACCAAGAATTTGCAAACATCCTAAAAGAGTATAGAGATGGATTATTGCTATTTGACCTTATGGAAAAAGAAGTGTGGAATAAAGCCGCAAAAGACACTTTAGGTTTAGAAGCTTACTACAATAAAAACAAATCTAAGTATCAATGGAGTGATAGAGTAGATGTGGTTATTGCTTCTTCTGCAGAAAAATCTAGCATGAAGAAGATCCTTAAGCTGATGAAGAAAGGAAAATCTGAAGACGAAATTAAAAAAGCAGTAAACACTAAAGACAAGCAAAATGTGATTTTTACAAAAGGAACATACAAAACAGATGATCCTATTTTGCCTTCAGACTTTAAAGCTGTAAAAGGCGTTTCTAAAGTATATGAACATAATGAAGCCTTTCATGTTATAGATGTAAAAGCGGTTTTACCAGCAGGACAAAAAACATTGGAAGAAGCTAAAGGAAATGTAATTAATAATTACCAAGAGGAAATAGAAACCAATTGGATTAATGAATTATACAAGCGTTTTAAGGTAGAAATTAATCAAGACGTTCTTAAAACAGTTAAGACTAAAATAGGAAACTAATTTATATTTTTTGAAACATACACTATACATATTTCTCTTTGGTTTACTTTTTAATAGTTGTGATTTTTTTAAAAAGTCAGACGATTTAGAACCAATTGCCAGAGTTAACGAAAGTTACCTCTATAAAGAGGATCTTAAAGATGTAGTGCCAAAAGGAACCTCTAAAGAAGATAGTACTTTAATGGTCAATGCATACATTAACCGTTGGGCAAGACAATTGCTTTTAATGGATGGTGCTTTGCTAAACCTTTCTGAAGAGAAACAAAATGAGTTTTCTAAATTAGTAAAGCAATATAAAAACGATTTATATGCTAAAGCTTATTTAGAGGGTTTAGTAAAAAAAAATATAGACACTATAGTAGGGCACAAGGAAGCAGAATTATTTTATGAAGCTAATAAAGAATCATTTAAGCTAAATGACGATTTAATACAGTTTAGGTATATCAGTTTGCCATTAAACCCTATTAATTTAGATACTATAAAAAAACGTTTTAAACGCTTCGAAGCTAAGGATAAAGCGTATTTAGACTCTATCTCTGTTCAATTTAGATCTTATTCTTTGAATGACTCTATTTGGATTAAACTCAATCGTGTCTCAGAGAAAATACCAATCATAAATAGTTCAAATAAAAATCAACTGTTAAAAAAAACTAATTTCTTACAGCTCAAAGATTCATTAAACCTATATTTGATGCAAGTTAATGACGTACGTCTTCAAAACGATTATGCGCCTTTAGATTATGTAGAAACGTCGATTAACAAAATTGTTATAAACAAAAGAAAATTAGAGCTCATCAAGCAACTCGAAAATGATATTACAAAAGATGCAATTAAAAACAATAAATTCCAAACTTATAATTAAAGCAAGCCTTTTAGTTTGTTTTATGTCATTAAACTTTAGCAATGCTCAAGAAATCATTAATGATGAAGTACAACAAGTAGAGCAACCAAAAGATAGTGTTGTTAATAAAACACGTATTAAAGCAGATGGTGTTGCGGCTGTTGTTGGTGATTTTATTCTTCTAGAATCTGATTTAGACAGAGAAATAGCACAATTAAAAGCTCAAGGAGCAGATTTAAAAGATATTACCAGATGTGAACTTTTTGGAAGTTTACTAGAAAGTAAATTATATGCACATCAAGCTATACAAGATAGTGTTATAGTTAATGAATTATATATTCAAAGCCGAGTAGATCAACAAATACAAGGTATTTTAGGTCAGCTAAATGGTGATATGGATAGGTTGCTTAAACTGTATAAAAAAGAATCAGAGCAAGCCTTAAGAGATGAAATGTTTGAGATTAATAAAAACGGTTATCTCGCTCAAGAAATGCAAGCTAAGGTTACAGGAGATATAGAAGTAACACCAGAAGAAGTTAGAACCTTTTTTAATAATATACCAAAAGACGAACGACCAGTCTTTGGTACTGAATTAAAGCTGGCTGAAATTGTAATTATTCCAAAAGTAACAGAAGAAGCAAAACAAGCTGTTATTGATAAGCTAAAAGGATTTAAAACAGATGTAGAAGAAAACGGTTCAAGTTTTACAACTAAAGTGTTGTTTTATACAGAAGATTCTGGGTCTAAAGCTACAGGAGGAAAATATACATTGAATAGAAAACAGCCAAGAATGGTAAAAGAGTTTAGAGATGTTGCTTTTTCAATGCAAGAAGGAGAAATTTCAGAACCTTTTGAAACCGATTTTGGATATCATATTATATACTTAGAAAAAATTAGAGGTCAAGAGTATGATGTAAGACATATTTTATTACGTCCAGAATTAACTCAAGATGCTATAAAAGAAGCTAAGGATAAAATTGAAGAGATTAGAGAGAAAATTATAAATGGTACATTAACTTTTGCTGAAGCGGCAAGAGAATTTAGTGATCAAAAAGAAACGAAATACGAAGGTGGTCAGATGACAAATCCTACAACGCAGGATTTTAATTTTGAGTTAACCCGAATGGATCCTGAATTGTATTCTCAAATTCAAGATTTAAAAGATGGTGAAATCAGTGAGGTTTTACAAGATGAAGATCGTATCAACAGATTAAAGTTTAAAATTTTAACCGTTACAGATCGTATAGACGATCATGAGGCAGATTTTGCAAAGGATTATTTAAAAATTAAAAATCTTGCTTTACAAGACAAACAAATTAAGGCTGTTGCAAAATGGCAAAAGGAAACCATTTTAAATACTTACATTAAGATTAATGGAGAGTATAGAGATTGTGATTTTCAAAGTAATTGGTTAAAAAAAGAATAGAGTATGTCTGATGTTGCTATAATTGAAAAATTTGTAAAAAAATATGCAGCGCTAAAACAAGAAGTTGCTAAAGTCATCATTGGTCAAGATGAGGTTGTTAGTCAAGTATTAATTTCCATATTTTCTGGTGGTCACTCGCTTTTAGTAGGTGTTCCTGGTTTGGCAAAAACCTTAATGGTTAACACTATTGCACAAGCTTTAGGTTTAGATTTTAAGCGTATTCAGTTTACTCCAGATTTAATGCCTAGTGATATTTTAGGTAGTGAAATTTTGGATGAGAATCGTCAGTTTAAATTTATAAAAGGACCAATATTCTCTAATATTATTTTAGCAGATGAGATTAACAGAACTCCGCCAAAAACGCAAGCAGCCTTATTAGAAGCGATGCAAGAACGATCGGTTACAGTAGCTTGTCATCAATATAAGTTAAGTTTACCATATTTTGTTTTAGCGACACAAAACCCAATTGAGCAAGAAGGAACATATCCTTTGCCAGAAGCACAATTAGACCGTTTTATGTTTTCTATTAATTTACAATACCCATCGTTTCAAGAAGAGGTTGATGTGGTTAAAGCAACAACTACAGATATTAAATCTTCGGTAAATGCGTTATATACAGCACAAGAAATTATCGATTTTCAAAATGTAATTCGTCGTATACCTGTTGCAGATAATGTTATTGAATATGCAGTATCTTTAGTGGGGAAAACACGACCAAAAGAAGATACAGCTGCAGATATTGTAAAAGAGTTTGTAGATTGGGGAGCAGGACCAAGGGCTTCTCAGAATTTAATTTTAGCTGCTAAAACTCATGCTGCTACGAAAGGAAAATTCTCACCAGATATTGAAGATGTTCAAGCTGTTGCAACGGGAATTCTAAGACATAGAATTATTAAAAATTACAAAGCAGAAGCTGAAGGCATTACTGACGAGAAGATAATTGAGAGTTTGTTTTAAGAATTCTGAATTTATTTTAAATATAAAAAACGACCATCAATTTTAATGGTCGTTTTTTTGTTTTAAATCTGTTAAGTTGGTTATCAATAACCTTTAACTTAACCGTGTATTGTTTCCTTATTGCCTAAGTTTTTCATAATCTCAGCTTCATAATCGAGTAATGCGTCCCATTTGTCGTCAACTTCTTTTCTGTCTCCATATTTTCTAGCAAAATTTAAAAACATGGTGTAATGACCTGCTTCACTAATCATTAGTTTGCGGTAAAATTTCGCCAATTTTTTGTCTTCTAGCTCTTCAGACAATAACCTAAAGCGTTCGCAACTACGAGCTTCAATTAATGCGGCATATAAAAGTCTATGAACTAGTTGTGTTGTTCTGCTTCCTCCTTTAGGAAAGAATTTTATAAGTGCTAGTACATAATCGTCTTTACGGTCTCTACCAAGCGTCCAACCATTTTCTATGATTTTATCGTGTACCATTTTAAAATGGCTCATTTCTTCCTCTACTAAAGCTATCATCTCCTGTACGAGTTCCGTGTATTCTGGAAAACCTACAATTAGCGAAATAGCTGTACTTGCTGCTTTTTGTTCACAATAGGCGTGGTCTGTTAATATATCTTCAATATTCTTTTCAACGATATTAACCCATCTTGGATCGGTTGGTAATTTTAGTCCTAACATAAATTATTTTACTTCAATTTGAACAATATTTGACTTCCCTTTTTCGTCTATAAACAACGTGTGAGAAGCGTATCTATCTGATTCTGGAATAGCATACGTAATATCTATTAACACCATGTTTGTGTATGTAGGGTCGTCATTAACATTAATAGATTTTAAAACGGCAAGCGCATCAAAATTATATAATTCTGAACCCGAAACTAAATTAGTACTGTAATTAAAGGCTTTGTTTACTTTTTTCTTATCAAAACGCTCATGATAGATTAGTTTGTTGTCTTTTGAAACACTAATATCAAATTTGAAATTTCTATAATATGTTTGGTAATTAATAGTGTCTTTTATTTTTGAAAAATGTACAGCATTAGACGTGTCTGTATAGGTCTTTATTTTTACATGATAACCATTGCTAAGCAATGTATCTGTTTCTTGTTCTATATAAGTTTTAGGAATGTAAACATTGGTTTCAAAATTGACCTTTTTTTTGAATTTTTCAATACTTTTAGATAAAGCTTGACTTTGTGTTCTTCGGCCTTCGCAGTTCATGAAGGTAATTGAGGCGACGATTATTAAAATTCCTAGTAAATGTTTCATCTTTAGGTGAATTATTTTTTCCTTTCTCTAATTGTTAAAACCATAGATATAATAATTAATACACTAGAAAGTGTTGATAACCAAAAGCCATGATCAAATTTTTCTACGAATATAAAGTGAGCAATGATTAGAATGGCACTCGCAATAATAATGATTAAAGGTAAATTTTTTTTCATTCATTCAATTTAAAAAAAATGACAATTAATTTTAAACATACATCTATTTCAATCATTACTGATGAGATTAATGGAGTTCTGCTAGATATCTAACCCAAAAGTTTGTCGTAAAACTTCAATATTAGGGTTTTTTTCTTTCAATTTCTCGTATTTTTCTAAAGGTGTAAATGCGTATTTTTTTGCTATTTCCTCGTTAACAGTTATGTCTAGCTTAAGATCATAATTAAGCAACCTTTTCTTTAAAAATGCCATTAGCGGAAACTCGGCACGTTGCAATTCAATCTTATTGGTATTATTAGAATAGGTTAAATAAATGGTGGTGCCCTTTAATTTTGGCTGATCCATCTGTAAAATAGAAGCCATAATTTTTTCACCTTTCTTATTCATTTTTTCGGTGTATATTTTCCAAGCTTCGTCTAAGGCTTCTTGTGTAACCGGTTCTTTTGGTAATGCATCTTCATCAATTACGACATCCATTTGACGTAATTGATGTTCTTTCTTTTCTCTTATACTCTTTAAGGATAAACCAGAGGTTGATGATTTTGGTTTGTTAATAGAAATTTTTGGGATCTTAATAACGGGCTCGTTTACAGTTTCCTTAGGTTTTGCTTGTGAGCCTATGGTTGTTTTACGCTCAGGAGTTTTAACTTCTGCTTTAGGTTTTGTAACAGAAATAGGAGTGATGCCTTTGGCTTTAAAATACGAAGGCGGAATTATGAAGTGCCTAAGATTTTTTTTTTCTCCATCAAAAGTGATAGAGGCAAGTTGCATAAGTGTTAACTCAACTAGTAAGCGTTGATTTTTACTGGTTTTGTATTTGAGATCACAGTCATTAGCTAACCGAATCCCTTCCATAAGAAAACTATGTGATGTTTTCTGTGATTGTTCTTGGTATTTTAGACTAGTGTCTTCACCAACTTCTAATAAAGGAATGGTTGCAGGATTTTTACAAACCATAAGGTCTCTAAAGTGTGAAGCTAAACCAGCAATATAATGGTGCCCGTCAAATCCTTTAGATAGTATGGTATTAAATTGAACTAATAAATCTGGAATCTTATTTTCTAATATTAAATCTGTACTTGTAAAATAGGTTTCGTAATCAAGAACGTTTAAATTCTCAGTAACGGCTTGTCTTGTTAGATTCTTTCCAGAAAAACTAACTACGCGATCAAAAATAGACAGTGCATCACGCATGGCTCCATCTGCTTTTTGAGCAATAATATGAAGTGCGTCATCTTCTGCTGTAATGCCTTGTTCTTTGGCTATATATTTTAAATAGTCTTTAGCATCAGAAACCGTTATACGTTTAAAATCAAAAATCTGACAACGTGATAGTATTGTTGGAATGATTTTATGCTTTTCAGTAGTTGCTAAAATAAAGATACAATGTTTGGGTGGCTCTTCTAATGTTTTTAGAAAGGCATTAAAAGCGGCTTGAGACAACATGTGAACCTCATCAATGATATATACTTTGTATTTACCAACTTGTGGTGGAATACGTACTTGATCCGTAAGTTCTCTTATTTGGTCTACACCGTTATTTGACGCTGCATCTAATTCAAAAATATTGAAAGCAAAGTCTTCGTTTTCACTTGTGTTTTCATCACTATTAATCATTTTAGCCAATATACGAGCGCAAGTTGTTTTACCAACTCCACGAGGACCTGTAAATAATAAGGCTTGAGCTAAATGATTGTTTTCAATAGCATTAAGTAACGTGTTTGTAATAGCCTGCTGGCCCACAACATCCTTAAAGGTTTGTGGTCTGTATTTACGCGCTGATACTACAAAGTGTTCCAAGGTTTATACTGAATTTGCTTTTGCTAACTAATTTTAAAAATCTAGAATACAAATTTAAAAAAAGAAGCTCAATTTAGAGTTTAAATTAAGCTTAGTTTATTTGAGTTATTAACAGTGTACTGGTAAAAAAATCTTAAGACTTTATATATTTTAAAAATGTTTTAATGTCTTAAAAAAAAGCCACTTAATTTTAAGTGGCTTTTTTTTAGAATAAAATCTTAGTTACTAACACTGCCAGAACCGGAGATTTTAGTGTCTTTTTTTGTTGGTTGTCCTGAGTATTTTACATCTCCAGAACCTGCTATTTTTACTTTAAGTTCTCCGTTACAAACCACATTTATATCACCAGAACCAGATATTTTAGCATCTACATTGATGCTTTTTAAATGTTCACCATCAAAGTCTCCTGAACCTGCTACAACAGTGATTAGGTTTTTAGTAGAGCCTTTAAGTTCAATGTCACCAGAGCCAGCAATTCTACTATCTATATGTTGCGCTTCAATATTTAAATCTATATCGCCAGAACCTGCTAAAGCCACATCAAATTCATCTGCTTTTATAGTACCTGAATTTTCAACATCACCAGAACCGGCAAGCGACACAGAATTAATAGATTCATAAGGTATGGTGATAATAATGGTTTGGCTTGGTTTTAGGTTGTATTTTTCTTTAACCTTAACATAGAGTATATTGCTCTTTACTTCGGTTACAATGTAATCCATTAAATTAGAATCTCCTTTAATTGTGATGTTACCTTCTGTACCTTGCACTAATTTAAAATCCATAGATCCTGCAGCTTTTAAGCCGTTATAAGAGTCCGTAGATCTTTTTACGGTTGTAATGTTGCCATCCCCTTTTATTTTTTTCCATTTTTGGGCGTTAGAAGTTGTTGCGCATAATACAAATACGAGTACTGTGATTGATTGTAATAGTTTCATGTTTTTTTAGTTTTTGATTTGATGTTTATTTTTTATTCCTACAAGTTTGCAGGGCTTTTTATAGTGATTATTCTAAAAACAAAACTTGGTAACTAGTTTATTTTAAAGGTAACACTTCCGTATTCAGAGTCTATCTTAACATTATTTCCAGAATTTTGAGAGCCATAATAACCGTTGTATTTTTTCTCAGTATGGTCAATTTCTTTATTGGTAAAATTAAAACCATCTGATTCTCGTAAGGATGCGAATTCTAATTCGATATTAAAATCAAAGTTGTAATTGGCATCGTGTCCAATTGTAATGCCTGTAAAATCTGCATCAATATCAATATTTTGTGCTTTTGACGCCATTCTGTCAATTTTTATTGAGCCATAGTTGGCATCAATTTTTACATTTTTAAAGACATTTCCTAAACGTAATGTTAGATAATCACCTTTGCCACTAAAATTATTGATATTGTCAGCTTTTAATGAGCCATAATCACAATTATATTCTACATTTTCTGCAACTTCTATAATGGATTTTGTGTAATCTGCTTTTACGATTAAGTTGTTGGTTTTTGCAACTGTAAATCCGCTATAATCGGCTGTTATTTTACCACTTTTTATGTATTCAAAATAGCAGTTACTGCTGTAGTCAAATCTGATATCGTTATTATCTGCCATCAATTCTTTGGTGGTAATTTTTCCGTAATCGCAATTAATAGTTGCAACACCATTAAGTCTATCTAAGTTAATAGAACCGTAATCTTGATCAAGGTTTACATTATTAGAAATAGGAATTTTTATTACATATTTAATTTCTAACTGAATACTTTTATTTTTTCCCCAATTCCACCAACTACTTTTAGTTTTGCTTATTTTAGTGATAGCAGAAACCAAGTCTTTAGTCGCTGAAAAATCAACAGTGATGCCATTTAATCGCTCTTGTACTTTTTCGGTATCATTACCTGTGACTTTAATAAGAATATCAAAGTCTATCCTATTTTCGTTCCAGGTAATAACATCAATACTTCCATAACTATTATCTACTTTTAATGTAGCGTTAGGAGATACATTAAAGGACTTTTTTATGATTTTTTCTTTGCTAGATTTTACAATGTCTTTATTTGTATGTGCTAATACAATACTCGGAAGGAGTAGACATAAAAAAGCTATTTTAAATTGTATGTTTAGGTTCATTTGTATTTGTTTTAAGTTCTTTAATCGTTTCAATTTGTTCTAAAACGGTGTTTAAAATGTCTATTCTATTTTGAAAGTTAGAGATCATCGCATAAATAACACGTTGGTTTTTTCCGCTTTCAGTTAAATCTGTTTTTAAATTTTGATACTCTTTTTCTAAGAGTTGAATTTGCATTAAAGCATCCGAAATAATTTGTTCAGTTAAAGGTGAGCGTGCGTTGTTTAGTTTCTTTAATTCGTTTTCAATAGTAATTGTGAAGAAATCTTGTGTAGCAGACATTTCTGGAGATACACTAGCTAAATCTAAATTTTCTGGCTGATTTTGTAATGTTGCAAATAAACCAAAACAAATAATTATTGATGCTGCAATGGCTAAAAAAGGTTTCCAGTTAAAACGCAATTGTTCTTTAGTTTTGGTTGAAGCCAAATCATTTGCGTTCAATCTATTTAAGAATCTATTTTCATGCCCTTGATTAGGTTCGCTTATATCAAAACGACCCTTTAGGTCATCAAATAAATCATCTATAGTATTCTTTTCCATAGTTTTTTTATTAAGCGGTTTGCATTATTTTTTTACGTAAACTTTCTTTCGCTCTCGAAATCATTGTTCTACAATTGGCATAAGAAATATCCATGATGTCACAGATTTCTTCATAATCATACCCTTCAATTAAGTGTAATGATAATCCTAAACTGTAATTGGGCTTTAAGGTTTTCATTGCGCTCATTATCTGTTTAACTTTTTCATTTTTATGATGGTCTTCATCAATACCTTGATGGTCTTCAACTTTATAAAGGACATTTTCTAAAGGCACTTCATTTTGTTTAACCACTTTATTATAATAGCTAATACTGTTGTTTATAACAATACGTTTTAGCCATGCGCCAAACAAGTTGACGTCTTGTAAAGTGTTTAATTTTGTAAAAGCCGTTAAAAAAGACTCTTGCATAATGTCTTCAGCTTTAAAAGAATCTTTTACAATTCTAATTGCTGTGTTATACATAGCTTTGTTGTATCTGTTGTAAACTTCCAACTGTGCACGTTGGTTTCCAGATTGACAAAGTTGTAATAACTGTTCGATATTTTGATTGGTTGATGTCAAAAAACAATTGCTTTTACTTATAGATGGAGTTTTTTTTTAAGTGTTACAGTTTAAAATGAAAAAAGTTTTATGTCGTTATAAAGGTAATGGCATAACAATTGAAAATATAACAGTGTGAATAACTTTGAATATCTTATAACAAATTGATATTCAGTGTAAAGTTAATTATTAATACATTTAAAATAATGTTGTTCTGTTGATGTTAATGACAGAATGGCTAGAAAATATATATGAAAAAATCAAAATTTTTAAATTTAGACAATCTGTCATTTCAGGATTTCGATGAGAATTCAGAATTAATTCCATTGATGACACCAGAAGATGAAGAGTTAATAAATAACGAATCGTTACCAGAGTCGTTACCAATTTTACCATTGCGAAATACGGTTTTATTTCCTGGTGTAGTTATTCCAATTACAGCAGGACGTGATGCTTCAATTAAATTAATTAATGACGCAAACAAAGGAGGTAAAGTCGTTGGTGTAGTCTCTCAAAAGGATGAGGCGGTAGAAAATCCAACAGCTAAAGACATATACAAAACCGGAACGGTTGCACGTATTTTAAAGGTATTAAAAATGCCAGATGGTAATACCACAGTTATTATTCAAGGTAAAAAGCGTTTTTCTATTAACAAAGTAATTTCTGAGAAGCCTTATTTAACGGCAACAATTTCTGATATTCCTGAAGCAAAACCAGCAAAAGCGAATGAAGAATTTAGAGCAATTATAGATTCTATTAAGGATTTATCTTTAGACATTATTAAGGAAAGTCCTAATATTCCGTCTGAGGCAAGTTTTGCAATTAAGAATATTGAAAGCGATTCGTTCTTGGTGAATTTTGTGTCGTCTAACATGAATCTTAGAGTAGAGGAAAAGCAAGAATTGTTAAAGATTAACGATTTAAAGGAGCGTGCACTTCAAACCTTGAAATTCATGAATCTTGAATATCAAAAACTAGAACTTAAAAATGATATTCAGTCTAAGGTTCAGAGTGATATGAACCAACAACAACGTGAGTATTTCTTGCACCAACAAATGAAAACCATTCAAGAAGAATTGGGTGGCGGAGTGTCTTCTGGTGAAGAAATTGAAGATATGAAAGCTCGTGCTAAGAAAAAGAAATGGGACGATAAGGTAAAAGAGCATTTTGATAAAGAATTGGCAAAAATGCAACGTATGAATCCTCAGGTTGCCGAGTATTCTATTCAACGTAATTACTTAGACCTATTCTTAGATTTACCATGGAATGAGTTTAGCAAGGATAAATTTGATTTAAAACGAGCACAGAAAATTTTAGACCGTGACCATTTTGGATTAGAAGACGTAAAGAAGAGAATCATTGAGTATTTAGCCGTTTTAAAGCTTAGAAATGATATGAAGTCTCCAATATTATGTCTTTATGGACCTCCAGGTGTTGGTAAAACGTCTTTAGGGAAGTCTGTTGCCGAAGCTTTAGGAAGAGAGTATGTGCGTATTTCATTAGGTGGTTTACGCGATGAAGCAGAAATTAGAGGCCATAGAAAAACATATATTGGTGCTATGCCAGGACGAATTATTCAGAGTTTAAAGAAAGCTCAAACGTCTAATCCTGTATTTGTATTAGATGAAATAGATAAATTATCTACAGGTCATCAAGGTGACCCATCTTCTGCTATGTTAGAAGTATTAGATCCCGAACAAAACAATGAATTTTACGATAATTTCCTAGAAATGGGATATGATTTATCTAAAGTGATGTTTATTGCGACGGCTAATAACATGAATACAATCCAGCCAGCATTAAGAGATCGTATGGAGATTATTAATGTAACAGGCTATACTATTGAAGAAAAAGTAGAGATTGCTAAACGTCATTTACTACCAAAGCAATTAAAAGAACATGGTTTAGACGATAAAGCCTTAAAAATAGCAAAGCCACAACTCGAAAAAATAGTTGAAGGTTATACACGTGAATCTGGCGTTAGAGGTTTAGAAAAGCAAATTGCAAAAATGGTGCGTTATGCAGCAAAAAATATTGCAATGGAAGAAACGTATAACGTTAAGGTTACAAATGAAGATGTTATTGAAATTCTAGGAAGTCCAAGAATGGAGCGCGATAAATACGAAAACAATGATGTTGCAGGTGTTGTAACAGGATTGGCATGGACAAGCGTAGGTGGAGATATTCTCTTTATTGAATCAATTTTATCTAAAGGAAAAGGAGCGCTATCTATTACAGGAAACTTAGGTAAAGTAATGAAGGAGTCTGCTACAATTGCTATGGAATATATTAAGGCAAATGCAGATGAATTTGGTATTAATCCAGAAGTGTTTGAAAAATATAATGTTCACATTCACGTTCCAGAAGGAGCAACTCCTAAAGATGGACCAAGTGCAGGTGTTACTATGTTAACTTCTTTAGTATCTTTGTTTACACAGCGTAAAGTAAAAAAGAGTTTAGCCATGACTGGTGAGATTACATTACGAGGTAAAGTATTACCTGTTGGAGGTATCAAAGAAAAAATATTAGCAGCCAAGCGTGCACGTATTAAAGAGATTTTACTTTGTGAAGATAATAGAAGAGATATAGAGGAGATTAAGCCAGAATATCTGAAAGGATTAACGTTTCATTACGTTACAGATATGAGCGATGTTTTAAAACTAGCGCTTACAAATCAAAAAGTTAAAAATGCGAAAAAGCTTTAAAGTTATTTTATCAGTTGTATTTATTCTAGCAGTAAATATAAGTCTAATCGCACAATCTAAAGTAGAGTATAAAGATGTGCTATTAGACGGAAAACCTGCAAAATTAAATGTTGCAACTGGTGAAATTACTTTAGTAAAAGCTAAAATTGAAAACAATGTAAAAACACCGCAAACGGATGAAACAAAAAAGCAAGACACTATTGTTAAGGCTGTGGATTCCGATTTTCATATTGTTCAACCTAATGAGACTTTATTAGATGTTTCTAAAACATACAAGGTCTCTTTAACCGAACTAAAACGCGCTAATAATTTACAGACAACATTAATAGATAAAGGACAAAGTCTTCGTGTAAAAAACTTTGACGCAGTTACAGATCCAACAGTTGAAGTTGAACATAAAACTACTTATGAAAGCAATTCAGAAAGTAACCATTCAAGCATTCATATTGTAGCATTAAATGAAACTTTATACAGTATAGCAAAACGATATAATTTAAAGGTAGAGGATTTAAAAAATCAGAATAACTTACATTCAAATTTAATTAAAGTAGGTCAAAAACTTCGTGTTACTGATTTTAATACATCAAAAGAAGTTAGCGACCTGTCTGTTTGGATTGTGAAAAAAGGAGATAACTTATATCGTATTGCTTTACATAGTGGAACAACTGTAGATGAAATTAAACGTTTAAATGGATTAACAAGTAATACCATTAAAATAGGTCAAAAACTACAGTTAAAATAGAAAACTACAACACTCAAAAAATAAAAAAATCATATCATCGTTTTAAGATAGATTTAGTTATTTTGCAAAATCTATGATTAAGAGGATTACTACCTTATTTTTAATGCTTTCTTCTCTGCCTATGCTCGCGCAATTGGGTGGTGAGGCCACTTATCAATTTTTGAATTTAGTATCCTCACCAAGACAAGCTGCTTTAGGTGGAAAAATCATTACTAACTTTGATCATGATGTTACAGAAGCACTTTACAATCCGGCTTCTATAAATTACCAAATGCACAATCAGTTAGCTGTTAATGTTTCTAGCCATTTAGGCGGAATTACATACGGAACAGCAGCTTATGCTTATACGTGGGACAGACACGTGCAAACCTTTCATGCAGGTATTACATATGTTAATTATGGCACTTTTGATGGTTACGATGTTGATGGTAATTCAACAGGGACTTTTAAAGGAAATGAGGCAGCATTATCTGTAGGTTATAATTATAATATTCCGTATACAGATATCTATATTGGAGCCAATGTAAAGCTTATAACCTCTGGATTAGAACAATACAGTTCTATTGGTGGTGCGGTAGATTTAGGAGCTATGTATATTAATGAAAAACTCGATTTTCATGCCGCTTTAACTCTTAGAAATATTGGAACGCAGTTTACAACTTATGCAGGTCAAAACGAACCTTTGCCTTTTGAAATTAATTTTGGGATGTCTCAAACCCTAGAAAATGTGCCTCTACGTTGGCATTTAACACTAGAGAATTTACAAAAATGGCCTATTGGAGTTTCTAATCCTGCACGAGCTACTACCGACTTAGATGGCAATCAAACCCAAGAAAAAGTAGGGTTTTTAAATAAAGGATTAAGACACCTTATATTAGGTGCAGAATTGTTCCCCGAAGGAGGTTTTAATGTTAGATTAGGTTATAACTTTAGACGAGCAGAAGAATTGCGTATTGTAGATCAAAGAAATTTTTCTGGCCTCTCAGTAGGTATTGGTATTAAATTAAATAATATGCGTTTTAGTTATACGCATGCAAGATATACAAGTGCTTCAAACACTAGTTTTTTTGGACTTCAAATAGATTTAGATGGTCGAAGAAGATAAATTAAATAAATCAACAATGAAAAAGATTGTTATTGCTATAGATGGCTTTTCATCAACAGGAAAAAGTACTGTTGCTAAACAATTAGCAAAAAAACTAAATTATATTTACGTAGATACAGGAGCTATGTATAGAGCTGTAACTTACTTTGCTTTAGAACATGAGTATATCGGAGACGATTTTTTTAGAGAAAAAGAGTTAATAAATAGGCTAGGAGATATTAGTGTTACTTTTAAATTTAATAAGGCAGCTGGTTTTGCCGAAGTCTATTTAAATGGTAAAAATATTGAAGCTGATATTAGAACACTTAAAGTTTCTAAATTTGTAAGTCCTGTAGCTACTTTATCTGCTGTAAGACGAAAATTGGTAGAACAACAGCAGCTCATGGGAAAAGATAAAGGTATTGTTATGGATGGACGCGATATTGGAACCGTTGTTTTTCCTGATGCTGAATTAAAAATATTTATGACTGCTTCTGCAGAAACTAGAGCCAAACGTCGTTATAAAGAATTAACAGATCGTGGTCATGAATTGAGTTATGAAGATGTCTTAGAAAATGTAACCACTAGAGACCATATAGATTCTACACGAGAAGATTCTCCTTTAGTAAAAGCAGAGGATGCCATTGAAATTGATAACTCTGATTTGACCATAGAAGAGCAGTTGGAAACTATTGTGGGTTTGGCAAATGATTTAATACAGTAACAAAAAAAACTAATCTACCGTTCCTATTATTACCATATTCCTGTTGATTGTTGTAGAGTTAATCGTAACCATATCAATAGTATTTGTTTCAAAATTACATTTAAGAATACCATAGTAAATCTCTAAATCGGCAGATGAGAATAGATTAATATATTCGTTATTTTTATAGATTGACGTTCCTGAAGGAGTTGCATATCCAAAAAGATTATTATTTGACTTATCGGTAAAAGTTTGATTTGTTATATCTAACTCTACGGGTTTAAAGTCGTTGGTAATATTGTTGTTGTGGTCAAACTGCATTAATGCTATTCTATTGTTATCAATAACAGCTAATTTGCCTCCGTTAATTATAGTGTCGCTGAATTGTAAATTATTAACCGAACTGGTGTTGAGATTTATTTCTAGAAATCCTTCATTTATTGTTGAGATATAAACCTTATCATTTGTATATTCCATAGATGTAATACCATTTTCGTAAAAAGTAATACCAAGGTCTTCTATTTGATAAGTTTCTAAGTCAATTGAAACCATATTTTTAATATTATTATTTAGATATAGATCTTCAGTTAAAATAGCAATTAACTTAGAGCCGTAGGTTGTTAAGCCTGCTATAGCGTTTTCATCACCTATAAGATTTTCAGGTATTTCTAACCGAATTATTTCAGTTGTACCCGTTTGTTTATCAAAAATTAAAAGGTTATTTACAGGTCCTGGGTCGTAAAAATATTCAATAGCATAAATTTTATCCTCGGTAGATGTTATTGTTCCTAACCCAAGGAAGGTTCCATCAATTTGTTTGTTAATTGTACCAGTTTGTTCTATGTTACCAGTATTATTACCAATTTCATAAACTTTGCCTAAATCATCAACAACTAACAAGTTATAATCATCAGTTGTGCTATTATTGATTTCATCACTAGAAGAATCACATGATAGAGCATTTATTAATAAGAATAAAATTAAAAAGGTAGATTTAGCAGAGTTCATTTATTATTTTAATTAAGGAATCTAAGATAAAAAAAAAGCGATAAACATAATGTCTATCGCTTTTTCTATAAATTCTCATCTTCCTATTATAAATTAGGAATAATTAATTCTTGATCAGGATGAATTACATCTGGATTCTTAAGTAAATCAGAATTAGCAGCAAAGATATCTTTGTACTTCATAGCATCACCATAATAATGCTTTGCAATTTTTCCTAAAGTTTCACCAGAAGCAACTGTATGTCTTGCATAAACAGATTCATCTGCTACTTTTATGTCGGCCATAATGTCAGAAGGATCAACACCACCTATTTCTTTAATTTTATCCCAAATTAAGTTTTTTTCGTATTGTGTCGCTGCAGTACCTTTTACTTGTAGTACTCCATCTTTTTCACTAACATCTCCGTTTTGGATGTTTAATTTTTCGCCTAAGTCTAATACACCTTGATATTTTGCTTTAACCATTGTTTTAAGTTTTTAATTGTTAATAGTATTGTAAATATACCAAATTATGTGCCATTTTTTTATGTTTCTAAGCATCATTATGATATACTATTATATAAGACACAAGACTTAAAATAAAGTCACATTATTAGTGTTTGGTTTTCAGAATAATATATAGTACTTTTGCACTCCTTTTTAGCGATGTTAAGAAAAGTAGAAAAGGGATAAGAAAAAATCATAATTAATAACTTCTGTAAATTTTTCGCTAATCTTTCAAAAGATACAGAATACAAATTTTAATTCAGCACATGTCTGAAAAAGAAACAAATCAAGCTGAAGTTGAAGCAACTGAAGCAGTACAAGCTCCAGTAATCTCTGAGGCTCAAGCAAATCCAGAAAAATTCTTAAAAGAGTTCGATTGGCACAATTACGAAGAAGGAATTGAGCAAGTTGCAGACACTAAATTAGAAGAGTTTGAAAAATTAGTATCAGAAAATTTCGTTGACACTTTAGATGACGAAGTAGTAGAAGGTACTGTAATTACAATCACAGATCGTGATGCAATTATTGACATTAACGCAAAGTCTGAAGGTGTAATTTCTCTTAATGAGTTCCGTTACAACCCTAACTTAGCTGTTGGTGACAAAGTTGAAGTATTAATTGATGTGCGTGAAGATGCAACGGGTCAATTAGTATTATCTCACAGAAAAGCGAGAGTAATCAAAGCATGGGATCGTGTAAATAATGCACACGATACTGGCGAAATCGTTAACGGTTTTGTAAAATGTAGAACTAAAGGTGGTATGATTGTAGACGTATTTGGTATAGAAGCTTTCTTACCAGGTTCTCAAATCGATGTGAAGCCTATTAGAGATTACGATCAGTATGTAAATAAAACTATGGAATTTAAAGTTGTGAAAATCAACCACGAATTCAAAAACATAGTAGTTTCTCATAAAGCTTTAATTGAAGCAGATATTGAAGAACAAAAGAAAGAAATCATTGGTCAACTAGAAAAAGGACAAGTATTAGAAGGTATTGTGAAGAACATTACGTCTTATGGTGTGTTTATCGATTTAGGTGGTGTAGATGGTTTAGTTCATATTACAGATTTATCTTGGTCTCGTATCAACCATCCAAATGAGATTGTTGAGTTAGATCAGAAATTAAATGTTGTAATCCTTGATTTTGATGAAAACAAATCAAGAATCCAATTAGGTCTTAAACAATTATCTAAACATCCTTGGGAAGCTTTAGGTGAAAATGTAAAAGTTGGAGATAAAGTAAAAGGTAAAGTTGTTGTAATCGCTGATTACGGTGCTTTTGTTGAAGTAGAAGAAGGTGTAGAAGGATTAGTTCACGTAAGTGAAATGTCTTGGTCTACGCATTTACGTTCTGCTCAAGATTTCGTATCTGTTGGAGATGAAATCGATGCTGTTATCTTAACTTTAGATAGAGAAGACAGAAAAATGTCTCTTGGTATTAAGCAATTAACACCAGATCCATGGACTGACATCACTACTAAGTATCCTGTAGGTTCTAAGCACACAGGTATTGTACGTAACTTTACAAACTTTGGTGTTTTTGTTGAATTAGAAGAAGGTATCGACGGATTAATTTATATCTCAGATTTATCTTGGACTAAGAAAATTAAGCACCCATCTGAGTTCTGTAACGTAGGTGATACTTTAGACGTTGTTGTATTAGAGTTAGATGTTGATGGACGTAAATTATCTTTAGGTCATAAACAAACTACTGAAAACCCTTGGGACAAGTACGAAACTGAGTTCGCATTAGATACTGTACATAAAGCAGCTATTACAGAGATGGTAGATAAAGGAGCAACAATTGATTTTAACGAAGATATCGTTGCCTTTGTACCAGCACGTCACTTAGAGAAAGAAGATGGTTCTAAACTTGCTAAAGGTGAAGAAGCAGAATTCAAGATCATTGAATTTAATAAAGAATTCAAACGTGTTGTAGCATCTCATACAGCAGTATTTAGAGAAGAAGAAGCTAAAATCGTTAAGCAAGCTGTTAGAAAACAGGAAGCTCAAGCGGCAGAAGCTAAGCCAACTTTAGGTGATGCAAATGATGCTTTACAAGCACTTAAAGATAAAATGGACGGGAAGAAATAATCCCAATTCCTTTGAAAAAAGGAATCTCATTAATCTATAATTTAAAGCCTCTCGATTTTTCGAGAGGCTTTTTTTTATACCATAGTTTGCTTGTCTATACAGCACACTGCCTTTGCAAGAAAAAAGTATTGTCAACAAAATAATTTATCCTAACTTTGTAAGCCAACAACGTTTGGAAACGATATGAGTCACAAAGTACTACTTAACTCTAAAGAAGTCAATATTACCCTTCATAGATTGGCTTGTCAACTCATTGAAAATCATGATGATTTTTCTGAAACTGTATTAATTGGTCTTCAACCACGAGGAAAATTTTTAGCAGATCGTTTAGCACAGCTACTCACTGACGATTATAAGATTAAGAATATTCAATTAGGACATTTAGATATCACGTTTTTTAGAGACGATTTTAGAAGAGGCGATAAACCACTAGAAGCTAACACAACCAAAATAGATTTTATAGTCGAAGATAAGAATGTCGTCTTTATTGATGATGTTTTATATACAGGACGAAGTATCAGGTCGGCATTAACAGCAATTCAATCTTTTGGTAGGCCTAAAGATATTGAGTTATTAACCTTAATAGATAGGAGGTTTAGCAGACATTTACCAATTCAACCCAATTACAGAGGACGTCAAGTGGATGCAATCGATAATCAGAAAGTTATAGTGAAATGGGTTGAAAATGAAGGAGAAGATGCTGTTTATTTGGTAGATAAGTAAGAAGATGAACTTGAAATCGAACTTGAAATCGAATTTGAATTTGAATTTGAAGTTGAAAAATAAAATGAAGCGCTAAAGGCCAAAAGCTAATAGTCAAAAGCTAAATAAAGCAAAACAAAATGAGCGAATTAAGTGTCAATCACTTATTAGGAATTAAATATCTTACCAAAGAAGATATAGACCTTATTTTTGAAACTGCAGATCAGTTTAAAGAGGTTATAAATAGACCTATTAAAAAGGTACCATCACTTAGAGATATTACTATTGCGAATCTGTTTTTTGAAAATTCAACACGAACAAAATTGTCTTTTGAGTTGGCCGAAAAACGATTGTCGGCAGATGTGATTAATTTTTCAGCTTCGCAATCTTCAGTTAAAAAAGGAGAAACACTTATAGATACAGTTAATAATATACTTTCAATGAAAGTAGATATGGTAGTAATGCGTCATCCCAATCCTGGGGCAGGTGTGTTTTTATCTAAACATGTTAACGCTAGTATTATTAATGCAGGAGATGGAGCACATGAGCATCCTACACAAGCCTTATTAGATTCGTATTCAATTAGAGAAAAATTAGGAAGTGTTAAAGGTAAGAATGTGGTTATCGTTGGCGATATTTTACATAGTCGTGTCGCGCTTTCAAACATTTATGCCTTACAATTACAAGGAGCCAATGTTATGGTTTGTGGTCCAAAAACCTTGCTTCCAAAATATATTAAAGATTTAGGTGTTAAAGTAGAAACCAATCTTAAAAAAGCGTTAGAGTGGTGCGATGTTGCTAATATGCTACGTGTACAGAACGAACGTATGGATATTAGTTATTTTCCTTCTACAAGAGAATATACACAACAATTTGGAGTTAATAAAGAACTATTAGACAGCTTAGATAAAGAGATTGTAATTATGCACCCTGGACCAATAAACAGAGGAGTAGAAATTACAAGTGATGTTGCAGATTCTAAACAAGCTATTATTTTAAATCAAGTAGAAAATGGAGTAGCGGTTAGGATGGCAGTGATTTATCTTTTAGCGTCTAAAATAAAACAATAAATTATGATTATAGATAGAGATGGTAGTGTTACCATAATAACACAAGAAAAAGCTTCAACTAAAACTTTGGTTAGTAATATAGAAAAAGCTTATGATAAGTATAAAAACTATCATCTTATAGTTAGATTATCAAGTTTAGACAAGGTATCTTTAGAAGAAATTATAGAATTTTTACGTTTAAGTAATAACCACAGAGCCGATAAAAAGAGTTTTGTAGTAGTTTCTGAAAAAGTAGATTTAGATCAAATGCCAGATGAAATTGTTGTAGTACCAACAATGCAAGAAGCATACGATATTATAGAAATGGAAGATATTGAACGTGATTTAGGAATCTAAAAAACGTACAGTCGTTTAGTTGTTATCGCTTATTTTAATAATTTAACAACTTAACAACAAGCAACTTATTAATTAATGAAATTAACAATCCTAGGCTGTCACAGTGCGACGCCACGAACTAATACCAATCCAACATCTCAGGTTTTAGAAATTAAAAATCATATGTTTTTAATTGATTGTGGAGAAGGTACACAAGTAGAGTTGCGACGAAATAGGGTTAAGTTTTCAAGGATTAAGCATATTTTTATTTCGCATCTTCACGGAGATCATTATTTTGGATTAATTGGATTGGTTAATACCTTTAGTCTTTTAACACGCGAAACAGAACTTCATATTTATGGACCAGAAGGATTAAAGGAAGTCATATTACTTCAAATGAAATTATCTGGAGGTTGGACAAAGTACCCACTTGTCTTTCATGAATTAAGTTCAAAAGTCTCAGAATTAATTTTTGAAGATGATAAAGTAGAAGTTTATACGATTCCTCTAAAACATAGAATTTATACCAATGGATTTCTATTTAAAGAGAAAAAAAATGAACGTAAACTAGATATTAATTTAGTAAACGAAGCTAATATTGATACAGCATATTTTAGAAAATTAAAACAAGGATATGATGTTGTTAATGAAGATGGTGTTTTAATTGCTAACGAAAAAGTAACAAAAGATCCTATTTTAGCTAAAAGCTATGCTTATTGCAGTGATACTGTTTATAATGAAGAGGTGATTCCCATAATTAAAGACGCAACAGTTTTATATCACGAATCTACTTTTTTAGACAAAAATGAATCGCTTTGTATACCTACAAAACACAGTACTGCAAAACATGCTGCTACTATTGCTAAAAAAGCAAATGTAGAGACTTTAATACTGGGACATTATTCTACGCGTTACAGTGGTTATAATGAGTTTAAAGCCGAAGCAAAAACTATTTTTGATAATGTGTTACTAGCTAAAGATGGTAAAACATTTAATTTTGATTAACACGAGTCTTAAATTCCTCTAAATTCATAATCCACTCTATAGCCTCATCTATATTTTTACAGCGTTTTAAACTTTTATTAAAAAATTTCTTTTCTAAAGACGCATTAAGGTAGCTAAAGTTGGAGTAAGTGACAATAGCAGATGCAATAAAGGCATCATAGTCCTTATTAAAATCTACCCAAAGTTGTGGGTCAAAAGAATACGAGTTGTAACGGTTAGCGATATAGCCTATTTGAACACCTTTAGATATAAAGTTACTAAATCTAGAAATTAACTCACTAGCGATATTGTAATCAACATGTATACCTTCGTTAAATTCAGATAATAAAAAATGTTCTGTTATGTATATTGTGCCAAAAGAAAATTCTTCTTTTCTATACTCTATTTGCGTAGAATATTTACTGTCTTCAAACTTCATTTTTGTAATTTAATCCTTAAATTTATAGGGAAAATTGCGATGTAAAAAATAATAGAAGAAGAAAAATTAAAATAAAAACGTAATGAATGCAGACTTAGGCAATTATAGAAAATCTTACGAAAAAGGAGAATTGTTGTTAGATAACGTTCCAGAAAATCCAATTGAATTGTTTAGAGATTGGTTTGTAGAAGTTGATACACATTTTGATATTGAAGAAGCTAATGCTATGACAATTTCTACACTAGGTTTAGATGGTTATCCAAAAAGTAGAGTAGTGCTACTTAAAAAATATACACACGAAGGTTTTATATTCTATACCAATTACAATAGCGAAAAAGGAAAAGCCATTATAGAAAACCCTAATGTTTGTTTATCCTTCTTTTGGCATTCTGCAGAACGACAAATTATTATAAAAGGTAAAGCCGAAAAAATCTCAGAAAATCTAAGTGATGGTTATTTTGAATCTCGACCAAGAGGGAGTCAATTAGGAGCTATAGTTTCTAATCAAAGTGAAGTTGTTAAAGATAGAGCCGAACTTGAAAATAGGTTAAAAGCATTAGAATCTAAGTTTGAAGGAAAAGAAATTGAGCGCCCTAAAAATTGGGGTGGCTTTATAATTAAACCCGTAGAACTAGAGTTTTGGCAAGGCAGACCTAACCGATTGCACGATAGAATTCGTTACCAACTTCAGAACGATTTTAATTGGAAAAAGGAACGTTTAGCTCCTTAGTTTAATGTTTTAAATAATCGACTAACGGTAGCTTCTTGACGGTCAAATGCGTGATTTTTGATTTTTAAAGTGCATTTCGTCGATGTTTTACAATAAAAATCGACAAACGACACGTTGTTTGTCGATTTTAACATTTCATTAACAGTTTGACTCAGCTGTGTGGTTAATTTAGTAATCCCAAACCTAAATAACCTACATTATGAAAGCTTTTAAACTCCTGCCTTTATTGGCTATAATTGCAATTTTTAGCTTTACTTCTTGTGCTACAGATACAATGGAGGATAATGCTGTTAATACGATTGAAGTTCCTGTTGCTCCGCAAGCCAAATTAATAGAAATAGAAATTATGGAGCTTATTAATGCTTATAGAATTAATGAAGGATTAAACTCTTTGCAAAATCATGATACTGTAAAAGCGGTAGCTTCTACGCATACAGAATACATGATAGAAGTAGATCATGTATCTCATGATAATTTCTTTTTAAGACAACAGAGCTTACAAGCTTATGCAAGTGCTAATTTGGTTTCAGAAAATGTTGCTTATGGTTTTAATTCTGCAGAGTCTGTAGTAAATGCTTGGTTAAATAGTCCTGGACACAGAGATAATATTAAAGGTGATTATACTGATTTTGATGTTTCTGCTGAACAAGACGAAAATGGAAAATGGTATTTTACTAATATGTTTATCAAGCGATAGATTGTATTAAACTCACGTTGCTATTTACAATACTTATGTTTTTTCATAAACGACTGTAGCTTTAATAAAAGGCACAGCATATAACTTTTTTTTAAACACCGACTTTCTAGAATTTTTTGACCAATCATTAGATCTAAAACGTGTATATTTTTGTATGCGTATGTAAGAGACTAGGTGTTGTTAAATACATTGCGTTTTTTATTTCAATATAACCAGGTTGAACAGTTGCTATACCTACAAAAATTCCTTTTTCAGTAAAAGGAATGCTTTTGTCTTCAAAAGATAGTTTATAATTCTTCGTATCTTTCTTTGGCTTTATAATTATATTTTCAAAATGTAAAAGCTCACGAGGAAACCCTAAATCGTCTATGTTATAAAATGCTAATCTGTAGTAGGTTTGATATGTTTCATAATTATCGTTATTAGAATCTTTATATTTTAAATGCAATTCTACTAGCTTTCCTCTTTTATGTTTTGGGTTGTCTATTAAAATAGCTGTTTCATAGCCAAAAGGAACAGAAACTGGAAAAACTTGTTACCTATTTCCAGGCGAAAGTTGAGTTTTGTTGTTGCTATATGTTTTTATCTTACTAACTATTAATATTTCATCTAAAGACTCCACCTTTGGAACCAATTGAAAATTTAAGGTATTTTCATTTGGTTTAATAAAACGCGAAAGGCTAATCTTTTTACTTTCATAACCAATTAAAGAAGCGACTAAAGTATCTTTAGTAGTTGTTTTAGTTAAATCTAAATTGTAAACACCATTTTCATTACTGTAAACACCAATTTTTTTGTCTTTAATAACAAGGTTTACATATGCTAATTTTTCATCAGTAATGCTATCTAAAACACGCCCTTTTAGTGTTTGAGAATGCATAGAAAGCTGTAATAAAAGCAGTATTGATAGCAAAGGGTAATATGTCAACGTTTAGTATAACGAGGTTAGCATCTTTAATTTTTAGCTTAAAAGATAAATAATAAAAAAGCAAGCTCATTACAAGCTTGCTCTTCATCTTAGTTTACATTTAGTTTGGGAATGTAATATTATTTTTTCTCAGAATCTATAATATAGAAATAAGAACGTCTGTTAACTTGGTGTTCTTCCTCAGAGCATTTCACTCCGTTGGCACATTTATTTAAAAGACGGGTCTCACCGTAACCTCTAGCGCTTTCTATTCTATTAGCATCAATACCTCTAGATATAATATATTTTGCAGTAGATTTTGCACGTCTGTCTGATAATTTTAAATTGTATTTATCACGACCTCTACTATCTGTGTGAGATTCAATTTTAATAATCATTTCTGGATGCTTACGTAGCACATCTACAATATTTTCCAATTCGTATTGTGCATCTGTTCTAATATCAGATTTATCGTAATCAAAGAATATTGGGTTTATGATAATCTGGCTGTCTAAAATTAAAGGTTGTAATACTAAATCTACAGTATTAACTTTTTTGTCTTCATTAGCTGTAGTAATGGTTTTTTTGTCTTCTTTATAATCTGGTTTAGTACCAAGAATAGTATATGTTTTACTACATTTTACGTCAAAAGTATAGGCGCCATCTTCTGCTGTAAGGACTTCTTCAATTATTTTACCAGTTTCGTCAATAAGTTGTACAGTTACATTTGCTAAAATAATTTCAGTTCTGTGTTCTTTTGCAATACCTGTAATTTGTTGGTTACATTCTTCAATATTAAAGCTATATATATCGTCACCTCCTTTTCCTTCAGGTCTATTAGAAGAAATGTATCCTTTTTGGGTTTCGCTATTAATAAAATAAGCAAAATCGTCATAACCACTATTAAAAGGTGCACCTAAGTTTTCTGGAGTTGTAGGCTCTTCTTTTAAGATGTTTGATTTAAAAATATCTAGTAATCCTAAGTTAAGGTGACCATCTGAAGAAAAATAAAACGTACTGTCTTTGGCAACAAAAGGAAACATTTCTCGGCCCTCAGTATTTATTTTGTCTCCTAAATTTTTTGGTTCTCCATATGAACCATCATCATTAATTTTTACAGAATAAATATCAGTTTGTCCAATACCTCCATCGCGATCAGAAACAAAGAAAAGTGTTTTGTTATCTGGGCTTAATGTAGGATGGCCTGTTGAAAAAACATCATCATTAAATGGTAATTCAGTTACATTGGTCCATTCTTTACCTTTTAATGTAGCGGTATATATTTTGAGGTGCGTTGTGCCTTCTTTATCGTATTTTAATCTGTTTCGGTCATTAACGTTGTCTCTTGTAAAATACATCGTTTTTCCATCGTTTGTAATTGCAACTGAAGCTTCATGATAAATTGAATTGACATCTTCGCCTGCCAGTTTTATTGGTGAGCTATAAGATTCCATTCCATTTTCTTCTTGTTTTACTTCCAATTGAAATATATCTAGGAAAGGTTCTTTATTCCAATTGTATACTTTTTTTTCATCGCCACGAGCAGAGGCGAAGTAAAGGGTATTATCATGCAAGAATGATCCAAAATCTGACTTTTCAGAATTGAATGATAAGTTTTCGAGTGTCACAACACGATCTTCATTTTTTGAAGTTAATTTATCAAAAATACTAACATCATCAGGGTTATAACCTTTTAATCTACTATCTCCTTGTTGAGCTTCACTTAGTTTTTTAAACCAGATATCTGCTTTTTTATAGTCTCCAATACTTCTAAGCGATTGTATGTATTTATAAATGTATTCAGCTTCAACATCTTTGTTTTCGCTTAATGCTTTTTCATACCAATAAGCCGCTTTTTCAGAATTAGAATTATTGTAATAGGCATCACCAAGTCGTGTTAATACATGAGTATCTGCTTTGCCTTTTTCAACTACTTTTTCATATAACTCTATGGCTTTTAGATAGCCATAATTATCAAAAAACTTATCGGCTAATTTCGTTTGAGTAAAAGACAACGAAGAGCTTAAAATTAAAACAAGCGTTAATATTTTGATTTTCATAATACGTTCTTTTTAGAAATATCTTGGAGATTTAACACGTTTACTTTTAAAGACTTCAAACATTAATAATACTTCGTGTGTACCACTAGTATAAGGTGCTATATCAGAGATAGGATATTCATAAGCATAACCAATTCTCATTTGTTTAGAAATTTGAAAATCTGCTATACCGCCAATTGCAGCGGCATGCTCATTGGCTCTATAAGCTGCTCCAGCCCAAAATTTCTCATAAAATAAAAAGTTTGCAGAAATATCGAAAGATAAGGGTGCGCCATTTGTGGCTTTTAATAATGCGGAAGGTTTTAACTTTGTATTTTCGCTAAGGTTAAAAACATAACCACCAGTAAAATAGTAACTAACACGTTCTAGTGCCACATAGTCTAATGTACCATTTTTACCTTTGTTGTAATCTGTATTTAGTATTCTTGGAGTAGATAATCCAAGATACCATTTTTGCGAATGTAAATATAAACCAGCACCAACATTTGGGCTCCAACGGTTAGATACATCATTAAAAAATGGATCGTTTACGACAGAAGGATCGTTTAATAAGGTTTCATCTAAAGTGTAATGTGTCATACCCGCTTTTAATCCAAAAGCAAGCTTTGTATTTTCACTTGTTTTAATGGTATAAGAGTAATCTGCATACAGGTATGAGAAGTTTTCATAGCCTAGTTTATCATTGATAAAGGAAATACCCAAACCCATATTTTCGTTTCTTAAGGGAGTATGTACCGATAAAGTTTGTGTTTCTGGTCCGCCTTCTAAGCCAACCCACTGACTTCTATGTAAACCTACAATACTTAATGTTTCTCTACTTCCAGCATAAGCAGGGTTTATAGATATGGTGTTAAACATATATTGCGTAAACTGAGGTAACTGTTGCGCAAAGGCAGTAGAAACACTCAATAAAAGTATGGCAATACTTAGATATTTTGATAACTTCATAGGTTAAGTTTTAATTTGTTGCCACGTAGATAGGACCTGAAAACGGTGCTAAACCACTATTTTTTACATTAATAATATAATAATATGTACCAGTTGGAACTTTTCCAGAACCTCCTACAGATGAGCCATGAGCTTCACCACCCCAATCGTTTTTATAATTGTTGGATTTATATATTTGCGCTCCCCAACGGTTAAATATTTGTAACTCTATAACAAAACCACATTGTTCTATAGAATCTACAGTAAAGTAATCGTTAATATTATCTCCATTTGAAGTAACGGTTTTAGAAATCACAACATTATCTGCAGAACTACAAGGTAATACTAAACAGTCGTCATCTATAGTTACATTAACTTCTACTTCTTTAGGACATGGTCCTTCAGTAATAGCGTATAAAAATGTGTATACACCAACATCTGCAGTAGAAGGGTCAAAGTAACTTCCATTTAATGTTGTGTCTCCTGCTATAACACTCCATGTACCATCCATGCTAAAGTCTCCAGATAGTAATTCAAATAAATCGAATTCAATATCAAGGACACATCTAAAGCCTTCTTGCACATTAATAACATTACTGATTTCTACGGCAATATTTTGAGTGTATAATGCTTGGTTACCACAATCGTCTGTAACGGTCCAAGTTCTTACTATATTATAATCTTCAAAATCATTTTCTTGATAGGATACTTCTTCGTATTCAACATTAATATCATTTGAACATGAATCTTCAAATCCTAAACTTGGTTTTACAGGAATATCATCACATGCAACAGTTATGTTTTCATCAAATGCAGTAACAAGCGTTGGTGCTGAAGTATCTTGAACAGATATAAATTGCGTGTGTACAGCTTCAATTCCACAACTGTCAGTAGCTGTCCATGTACGTTCTATAATGTAATATCCTATACAATCTCCGTCTGTAATCTCTTCTTCAAAAGTAACCTCAGCTGTACCACAATTATCGGTAGCAGTTAATGTTTCTGCAGTTGGTACGTCATCACATTCTACAGTAATATCTGCAGGTAACGTTTCATTAAATGATGGTGCAGTTGTGTCTTGAACAGTAATGGTTTGAACAAATGTTGTTGTATTGTCACAATCATCTGTCAATGACCAAGTACGTGTAATTATAGACTCATTTGGACAATTTCCTTCTGCAGTACTATCTGTAAATACAGCTTCTAAATCTGTTGCACAGTTATCTGATTCGTCAGTAACATCACCTGTAAGTGTGACATCTGTAATGTCAATATCACATTCAACAGTAATATCTGCAGGAACAGAGAATGTAGGAACAGTTGTATCTTGAACCGTAATTGTTTGGATAGCAGTTGTAGTATTATCACAATCATCAGTTAATGACCAAGTACGTGTAATAATAGACGCACTTGGGCAGCTGCCTTCAGCGACACTATCTGTATACGTTGCTTCCAGTTCTGAAGAACAGTTATCTGTTATGTCTGTTACATCACCCGTTAGTGTTAAATCTGTAGCGTCTACATCACATTCAATAGTGATATCAGCAGGAACACTAAAAGTAGGTGGAGTACTGTCTTGAATAGTAATGGTCTGTACAAAAGTTGTCGTATTATTACAATCGTCAGTTAATGACCAAGTACGTGTGATTATAGAAGTGCCTGGGCAATTACCATCAGCAACGCTATCTGTAAAAATGGCATCTAGTCCAGTAGAGCAATTGTCTGCTTCGTCTGTGACATCTCCCGTTATAGTCAAGTCTGTAGCATCCGCATCACATTCTATTGTAATGTCATTAGGGACAGAGAATGTTGGTGCTGCAGTATCTTGAACTGTTATAGTTTGAACAAAAGAGGTCGCGTTATCGCAATCATCAACTAATAACCATGTACGTGTAATGATTGAAGAATTAGGACAGTCGCCGTCAATAACATTGTCTGTAAATGTAGCTTCAAGTTCTGTTGAACAATTATCAGTTTCATCAGTAACATCACCCGTTATAGTTAAGTCTGTAGCATCTATATCACATTCAATTGTAATATCTTCAGGAACAGTAAATGTTGGTGGTGTAGAGTCTTGAACAGTAATAATTTGATCTTCAGAAACTGAATTCCCACAAGCATCAGTTGCTGTCCATGTTCTTATAATTGTTTTAGTTGTGCCACAAGCATCGGTTTCGCTATCACTATAAGTAATTGTGGCAGTAATATTGCATTCGTCTATAGCTTTACCCATTCCTGTATTGTCAGGACTAGAATCTTCATTACATTCTATTGTAACATCAAGAGGAATTGTTAATAATGGTGCTTGTGTATCTATCAATGAATATGTAGCAGAAGTTGTTGCTACATTTCCACATTCATCAGTTGCTGTAAATGTTACAGTAATAGCGCCATTTTCACAATCAATGTCTGTATTAGAGTCGTAATCGTTAGTCCAAGTAATTGTACTACAGTTGTCCGTAGCTGTTGCTCCTGCATTATTTGCAAGCCAATCTTCAAGAGTCCCAGCTAGAGTAATTCCACATTCAATACTGATGTTTTCTACTGCAGATTCATCAATGTTTGGTGCTGTAGTATCTTGAATTGTAATGGTCTGTACAAAAGTTGTTGTATTGTCACAACTGTCAGTTAACGACCAAGTACGTGTAATAATAGAGCTACTTGGGCAACTACCATCTGCAATACTATCAGTAAAAATAGCTTCAAGTCCTGTAGAACAGTTGTCCGATTCGTCAGTTACATCACCAGTAAGGGTTAAGTCTGTTGCATCTTCATCACATTCTATTGTAATATTTGCAGGAACAGAAAATGTAGGCGGTGTTGTATCTTCTATAGTTAATGTTGCGTCTATAGTTGTTGTATTTCCACAATCATCAGCTACTGTATACTGTATTGTAATTGTACCACCAGATCCACAAGTAGGCACTAGGTTATTAAAGTCATAATTGGAAGTTACTATGTTTGTTGGCTCTGTGTCACAAGTATCAGTACCACATGTTTCAAGCGCAGCGATATTGGCCGCATTCCATGTTATAACAACACTTTCTGTATCAGAACCATCACATTCTATAGTTTCGTCTGCGACATTACATGCTGATAAATCAGGACCCGTTGTGTCTTCAATGGTAAGTGTAGCGCTTAACGTACTTGCGTTACCTGTTGCATCTGTTAACGTGTAGATTACAGTGATTGTACCACTAGCCCCACAATTAGTAACTAGATTATCAAAGTTGTAATCTGAAGTTATTGTAATGTTATTATCACAAGTATCAGTTGCACAATTTTCTAACGCTAAAATATTAGCAGTATTCCATGCATTAGCAAGTGTTTCATTATCAGTGCCGCTACATTCAAAAGTTTCATCTAGAACAGCACAATTAGATGTATCTGGAGGTGTTGTGTCTTTGATTAATTCAGTTGTAGTTTGAGATGTTGCAGTTACATTTGATCCATTTACTACTTCTTCGGCATTTACCGTTGCACTATTAATAACTTCAGTAGCATCTATATCTGCTTGAGTAACTAAATATGTTGCACTATATATCCAAGTCTCATTTGGATCTAATTGGTTATCGTTGTCTGTATCACCAGAAACAAAAGCAATACTTATAGAAGGTGTTGCATTGTCTAATAAAGAATCGGTAATAATTACATTTTCTAATGCTACATCTCCAGAGTTAATCACTGTAAATGTATAAGTTATAGTTTCATCAATTTCAGTACAATCGTTTTCGTTGTCGTTATTGAATACTCCAGTTTTTATAAGCTGTATACCAGATTCGTTACAAAGTGTTACATCTGGATTATTAGCATCTATAATATAGGTATCAGTTGCTTGAACAGGTGTAGTTCCATCGGGTTGTAAGCCATTAACTGTTACATTATTTGTAATGTTTCCAGCATCTACATTTGCCTGAGTTATTGTATAGTCCGGTGCGGTGAATATCCAAGTTTCAGAAGGGTCAAGAACACTATCACCATTATCACCGGTAAGTGTTAGAGAAGCTGTAATATCACCACCTAATAAATCGTCAGTAATTGTAATAGAATTAATAGATACATCACCATTATTAGTTACAGTGAAAGTATAAGTGACTATATCTCCTTCGCCAACACAACCACTAGCTGTACTAGAAGCTGCTTTTACGATTTCAATACTACCATTATCACAAAGTGTTACATCTGGATTATTCGCATCAATAATATAGGTGTCAGTTGCTAGAACAGATGTTGTTCCGTCAGGTTCTAGTCCGCTAACTGTTACATTATTAGTAATGCTTCCTGCATCTACGTTGTCTTGAGTTATAGTATAATTAGGTGCTGTGAATATCCATGTTTCAGAAGGATCAAGGATACCATCACCATTATCACCTGTAAGCGTAAGTGAATCAGTGATATTGCCACCTAATAAATCATCAATAATTGTTACAGTATTAATAAGGATATCACCAGAATTAGTTACTGTAAATGTGTAAGTTATTGTATCACCAGCAGCAACACAATCAGTACTATTACTAGATGCAGATTTTACGATACTAAGTCCTGCAACACCGTCAATAGTGATATAAACAGTTGCTTGATCACAAGCCATAGGGGTTCCATTATCACAAATTGTGTAAATAAAAGAGTCTGTTCCAGAATATCCAGCATTAGGAGTGTAGGTAAACTCACCAGTATTAGGGTCAATATTTACAGTAACACCTTGAGTGGTTATAACAGTTGTAGATGTTACAGTTTGTATATCGTCTTCAATATCATTGTCATTTAATAATACATTTCCTATTAAAACACTAGTTGGAGTAAGGTGATAGGCATCATCATTAGCATTAGTTGTATTAGCCATGCTAGTATCTTGAACAGTTACAGTTACTGTTGCTGTATCACAAAGTTGAGGATTGCCATCATCACATATCGTATATGTAAACGTATCTTCTCCTGTAAATCCATCATTAGGAGTATAAGTAATTGTCCCATTATTATTTACTGTAATTGTTCCATTAGAAGGATTTGTAGTTCCTGTAATAGTAATTGGGTCAGTATCGGGATCAAAATCATTAGCAAGAATTACAATAGCAATAGAAGTTCCTTCTGGAGTTGTTGCTGTATCTGCATTAGCAATTGGCGGTTCATTTTCAGTACTGCTTTCAGGTAATACTTCAATATAAACGATAGCGGAGTCACAGGCTTGAGGATTACCATCATCACAGATCGTGTACTCAAACGTATCCTCACCAATAAATCCAGGGTTAGGTGTGTATGTGTATGATCCATTATCATTAATTACGACATTTCCATTAGTAGGATTAGTATTAGCAGTTACTATTTGATTATCTCCTTCATAATCTTCGTCATTAGTTAGAACATTTCCGGTAACTGATTGATTAACAAAAGTATTGTTAATATCAGCAATGGCATCTGTACAGTTTGAAAGAATATTAATAGTTACCGTTTCGGTACATCCATTAGCATCCTTAACAATAACAGAGTAATCCCCTTCAATAAGGTTTGTGAAAGTTCCATTTGTTAAAAAGTTATTTCCATTATCAATAGAGTATGTGTAAGGTGATGTACCCCCAGTTCCTTCTATTGTAAATTGACCTAAGCTTCCACAAAGGATATCTGTTTGTGTTGATATCGAAGCCGATAAACTTGTATTAGGTTGTGTAATTTCAATCACCTGTTCAACAGGGTCACAAGACGAACCATCCATAATTACGCTAACAGTGTATGTACCTGCAATTACATTAGATAACGTGCTGTCTTCAGCACCTGTATCTACTTGACCATTAGACCATGTAAATGTAAAAGTAGCTGTTGGATTAATAACAGAGCTTGCCGAAACCGTAGCGGCACCTGTAGCGTCACCAAAACAAAGTACATTAGTTATATTATCAGTAGTTGTAGCAGTGTCACAATCGTCAGTACAACTAATCGTAATCGTTTGTGAGGTTGTACAACCATTGTCATCAGTAATAATAACCGTATGATCACCAACAGGTAGGTTAGTAGCCGTCATTGTTGTTTGGTTATTAGCAGAAGCCGACCATTGATATGAGTAAGGCGCATTTCCACCAGTAGTTAAGGCTGTCGCTGTTCCATCATCACAGCCTTGAGCCGATGTTGCGTTTACTTTATTTATAGATACACTTAAAGCATTAGGTTCTGTAATTTCAACCTCATGTACAACAGGATCACAAGATGAGCCATCCATAACTACGCTAACGGTGTAGGTACCAGCAATTACATTAGATAATGTACTGTATTCAACACCAGTATCTACTTGTCCATTAGACCATGTAAATGTAAATGTTGCTGTAGGTTTAATAACCGAACTCGCTGAAACTGTAGCAGCACCTGTGGCATCACCAAAACAAAGCACATTAGTTATATTATCAGTAGTTGTAGCAGTATCACAATCGTCGGTACATGTGATTCTAATACTTTTTACTGTTTTACAGCCATTAGCATCTATTACAACCACTGAATGGTTACCTACAGGTAAATTAGTAGCTGTAGCTGTTATTTGATTATCTGCGGAAGCAGACCATTCATAAGTATAAGGTGCAATACCACCTGTAACTGTAACTGTTGCTGTTCCATTATCACAGCCTTGAGCTGAAGTTGCATCTACTTTATCTATAGAGACATTTAAGGCGCTAGGTTGTGTAATTTCAATCTCCTGTTCAACAGGATCACAAGACGAACCATCCATAGTTACGCTAACAGTGTATGTACCTGCAATTACATTAGATAACGTGCTGTCTTCAGCACCTGTATCTACTTGACCGTTAGACCATGTAAATGTGAAAGTTGCTGTTGGATTAATAACCGAACTCGCTGAAACCGTAGCTTCACCAGTTGCACTATTAAAGCAAAGTACATTAGTTATGTTGTCAGTAGTAATAGCAGTATCACAATCGTTAGTACAACTAATAGTAATCGTTTGTGAGGTTGTACAGCCATTATCATCAGTAATAATAACAGTATGGTCTCCTACAGATAAGTCCGTAGCAGTAGCTGTTGTTTGGTTATTAGCAGAAGCCGACCATTGGTAAGTATAAGGAGCATTACCACCCGTAATTGTAGCTGTCGCTGTTCCATTATCACAGCCTTGAGCTGAGGTTGCATTCACTTGATCAATCGATAAACTAAAAGCAGTAGGTTCAGATATTGTATATGATTTTGTAGAAGTACATCCATTAGCATCTGTTACTGTCACAGAATGAACACCGGCAGGTATATTGGTTAAATCTTGACTTGTAGCTCCAGTACTCCAAGAATAAGAATAAGGAGGCAGACCACCAGTTACATTTATATCAATAGCACCTGTGGTTTGCCCAAAGCAATTCACATCGGTTTTAGAATTTAGGGTTATTGAAAGAACAGACTGATTAACATTAATAACTTGCGTATGCTCAATATCATTTCCGCAATCATCTTCAGCTGTCCAATTTCTTTCAATAGTATAAGAGGTATCACATTTATTACCAATTAATGTTTCTGAAAAGACAACATCAATATTATCATCACAATTATCAGATGCTGTTAAAATTGAAGCTGTTGGAATACTGCTTGAATCTACAGTAATATTTGTTGGTAAGTTTTCGTTAAAGCTAGGGGCTGTAGTATCGATTACTGTAATGTTTTGCGATACTGATGATGAATTTCCACAATCATCAATAAACGTCCAAGTTCTTAATATAGAGGTATGACAAGGGTTAGAATCATCTACATTATCTACTCCTGTAACAGTAATATTGTCCATACAATTATCAGTAGCAGTTAATGGACCAGGATTAGGAACTTCATCAATACATTGAAAAGTTAAATCATCAGGAGCATTAGGCGCAACAGGCTTAGTAGTATCTATACTATTAAATGTAGCTGTTGTAGATGTTGAGTTACCACAATCATCTGTAGCTGTAAAAGTTACTGTGGCAGACCCTGTTTCACCACAACCATCAGATAGAGATGTGAAATTATGCGACCAAGTAATTGTAGAACAAAGATCAGTAGCAGAGGCACCACCGTTTGTAGCAAGCCAAGTTATAATATCTTCAGTTACTCCACCGTCAATATTACATTCAATAGATTGATCAGATGCAGGATTTGTTATTACAGGAGGTGTTGTATCTTGAATGATATATGTTGCTCTTGTTTTTGATGCATTACCACAATCGTCAGTAGCTGTAAAGGTTACAGTTATTCCTCTGTTCTCACAATCTATGTCAGTATTCATAACAAAATCGTTAGACCATGTTACATTACCACAAGTATCCGAGGCAACAGCACCACCATTATTATCTAACCAATCTTGCAATGTTCCTTCTGAAGTTATACCACATTCAATCATTATTTGAGAAGCAGGTATATCTATTGTAGGAGGCGTTGTGTCTTCTATAGTTATGATTTGATTTAATGACGTACTGTTACCACACTCATCAGTAGCAGTCCAGGTTCTTGTAATTTTTTCTGTATTGCCACAATCAGCAACCGAGGTATCATTATAAGAAATTGTTACGTTACCACAAGAGTCAATTCCTGTAGCTGTACCAGTAGCAGTAGGATCAATAGAACTAGAACATTCTATAGTAATATCACTAGGGATAGTTAGACTAGGAGCTGTTGTATCGATAAGGTTAATGGTCTGTACATGTGTTGTTGTATTATTACAATCATCAGTCAGAGACCAAGTACGTCTAATTGTTTTTGTATTACCACAGTTATTATTAGTTACATTATCTGTATATGTTGCATTTAGCCCAGAAGAACAGTTGTCTTTTTCGTTGGTAACATCACCAGTAATCGCCAGATTATTAATGTCTGTACCACATTCGATGTCTAAATCAGCAGGTGCTGTAAATGTAGGTGCTGTAGTATCAGCTACTGTGATATTTTGCGATACTGAAGACGAATTTCCACAGTCATCAACAAATGTCCAAGTTCTTTCAATAACTATACGACATGGATTAGAGTCATTTATATTGTCAACTCCAGTAACAGTAATATTGTTCATGCAATTATCAGTAGCTGTTAATTGACCAGGTCTAGGAACTTCATCAATACATTGCAAGGTTAAATTGTCTGGGGCATCAGGAACCACAGGGTTAGTGGTATCACTATTACTAAATGTAGCGGTTGTAGATGTTGAGTTACCACAACCATCAGTAGCTGTAAAAGTTACTGTAGTAGAGCCTGTTTCACCACAACCACCAGAAAGAGCGGTGAAATTATTAGTCCAAACAATTGCAGAACAATCGTCAGTAGCAGTAGCACCACCATTAGAGTTTAGCCAAGCTTGAATACTTTGAGCTGCATTACTATCAATACTACATTCAACGGTTTGATCAGAGGCAGGAATTGTTATTACTGGAGGTGTTGTATCTTGAATGGCGTATGTTGCACTTGTTGTTGCTGTATTACCACAAGCGTCAGTTGCTGTAAATATAACTGTTGTAGATGCAGAACAATCTGAAACTCCATCATTATAATTATTAGACCATTTTACATTTCCACAAGTATCCGAAGCAACAGCACCACCATTATTATCTAACCAAGCTTGTAAAGTTCCACTAGGCGTTACACCACATTCAATAATGATATCAGAAGCAGGCGTATCTATTGTAGGAGGTGTTGTGTCTTTTACAGTTATGAATTGATTTCGCGATCTAGTGTTACCACAGTCATCAGTAGCAGTCCAAGTTCTTTTTATTTTTTCTGTATTACCACAATTAGCATACGATGTATCATTATAAGAGATTGTTACATTACCACAAGAGTCACTTCCTGTAGCTGTACCAGTAGCAGAAGGGTCTGTAGGATCTGTACATTCTAAAGTAACATCGCTAGGGATAATTAAAGTAGGAGCTGTTGTATCAACAACGTTAATGGTTTGTACATGTGTTGTTGTATTATTACAATCATCAGTTAGAGACCAAGTACGTGTAATTTTTTCTGTGTTGGTACAGTTACCATTAGTTACACTATCTGTATATGTTGCATTTAGCCCAGAAGAGCAGTTGTCCTTTTCGTCTGTAACATCACCAGTGATGCTAAGGTTGTTAGGATCAACACCACATTCGATATTTAAATCGGCAGGCACCGTAAATGTAGGTGCTGTAGTATCAGCTACTGTGATATTTTGCGATACTGAAGATGAATTTCCACAGTCATCAACAAATGTCCATGTTCTTACAATAGTTATATGACAAGGATTAGAATTATCAATATTATCAACTCCTGTAACAGTTATATTAGTCATACAATTATCACTAGCCGTTAATGTACCAGGACTAGGAACTTCATCAATACATTGCAAGGTTAAATCGGCTGGAGCATTAGGAACGACAGGATTAGAGGTATCAGTGTTACTATATGTAGCGGTTGTAGATGATGAGTTACCACAACCATCTGTAGCTGTAAAAGTTACTGTAGCAGAGCCTGTTTCGCCGCAACCACCAGAAAGAGTAGTAAAATTGTTAGTCCAAACAATTGCAGAACAATCATCAGTAGCAGTAGCACCACCATTAGTATTTAGCCAAGCTTGAATACTTTGAGTTGCATTACTATCAATATTACATTCAACTGATTGGTCAGATGCAGGATTTGTTATTACTGGAGGTGTTGTATCTTGAATGGTGTATGTTGCACTTGTTGTTGCTGTATTGCCACAAGCATCAGTTGCTGTAAAAGTAACTGTTGTAGATGCTGAACAATCTGAAACTCCATCATCATAGTTATTAGACCATTTTACATTTCCACAAGTATCCGAGGCAACAGCACCACCATTATTATCTAACCAAGCTTGTAAAGTTCCATCAGGAGTTACACCACATTCAATAATGATATCAGAAGCAGGCGTATCTATTGTAGGAGGTGTTGTGTCTTTTACAGTTATGAATTGATTTCGCGATCTAGTGTTACCACAGTCATCAGTAGCAGTCCAAGTTCTTTTTATTTTTTCTGTATTACCACAATTAGCATACGATGTATCATTATAAGAGATTGTTACATTACCACAAGAGTCACTTCCTGTAGCTGTACCAGTAGCAGAAGGGTCTGTAGGGGCTGTGCACTCTACAGTAACATTACTAGGAATAATTAAAGTAGGAGCTGTTGTGTCAACAACGTTAATGGTTTGTACATGTGTTGTTGTATTATTACAATCATCAGTCAGAGACCAAGTACGTCTAATAGTTTCTGTGTTGGTACAGTTACCATTAGTTACACTATCTGTATATGTTGCATTTAACCCAGTAGAGCAGTTGTCTTTTTCGTCTGTAACATCACCAGTGATGCTAAGGTTGTTAGGGTCAACACCACATTCGATATTTAAATTTGCAGGCACCGTAAATGTAGGTGCTGTAGTATCTGCTACAGTGATATTTTGCGACACAGAAGACGGATTTCCACAATCATCGACAAATGTCCATGTTCTTACAATAGTTATATGACAAGGATTAGAATTATCAATATTATCAACTCCTGTAACAGTTATATTAGTCATACAATTATCACTAGCCGTTAATTGCCCAGGGCTAGGAACTTCATCAATACATTGCAAGGTTAAATCGGCTGGAGCATTAGGAGCGACAGGATTAGAGGTATCAGTATTACTAAATGTAGCGGTTGTAGATGTTGAGTTACCACAACCATCTGTAGCTGTAAAAGTTACTGTAGCAGAGCCTGTTTGACCACAACCACCAGAAAGAGCGGTGAAATTGTTAGTCCAAATAATCGCAGAACAATCGTCAGTAGCAGTAGCACCACCATTAGTATTTAGCCAAGCTTGAATACTTTGAGGTGCATTATTATCTATATTACATTCAACTGATTGGTCGGATGCAGGATTTGTTATTACTGGAGGTGTTGTATCTTGAATAGCATAAGTTGCGCTTGTTGTTGTTGAATTTCCGCAATCGTCAGTAGCTGTAAATATAACTGTCCTGGAAGAAGAACAATCAGATACTCCATCGTTATAATTATTTGACCATGTTACATTTCCACAAGTATCTGAGGCAACAGCCCCACCATTATTATCTAACCAAGCTTGTAATGTTCCATCAGGAGTTACACCACATTCAATAATGATATCAGAAGCAGGCGTATCTATTGTAGGAGGTATTGTGTCAATAACAGTAATTAATTGAGTAACATTAATTGAATTTCCACATTCATCTGTAACACTATATGTTCTTGTAATTGTTTCAGGACAAGATGAATTATTTGAAACATCCGAAATAAAAGTAACAATCGGATGCGCAGTAATATTATCTATTTCATCATCAACATCTTCTATATTGTATTCGGGCACTTCATCTATACATTCAACACTTATAGGATCTAGATTGGAAGCTGTAGGCGCTTCAGTATCATTAGCCATGATATCGAAATTGACACTAACAGTACAATTATTAGAATCTGTTACTTCAACCGAATGATTACCAACGCTTAAACCACTAAAAGTATTTGAAGATTGTGAAGAACCACCATTTATAGTATAACCATACGGAGGATTTCCATTTGTAGCTAAAACGCTTACTGAACCATTTGAATCGTCAATACAGTCTGCATCTGATTTTGAATCAATAGAAGCTGCTAAATCAGAAATCATTAAATCTATGGAACCTGCAGGTGATGCACACAAGTCATCGGGATTGTAATAAAAGACGTAATAGGTACCAGGAGTACTAACAACAGTGTTGCTTAAATGTTCTGATGTATCTAAAGGATCAGGACTTGTGCTCCAAGTTAATTCAGAACCACCAGGACCTGCAGACGTTATATAAGAATTTAAGTCAACCGAAAATGAATCACAAAAAACATCAATAGCGGTATTATCTGTATCTATATTTTCTTCAGCAATAGTAGGAGGTACAGCATAGCCTTCAAGGCTTAGTCTTAATCCATCAACTAATACTACAGATCTTCCTGGGTCTTGAGTTTGATAGAAGACATTTACCATACCAGAACTATCAGACTGAAAAGTGATACAAACTGTTTCCCAAAAAGGGTCAATTTCTGTCCAACCACCTGGGTTTTGAAAAGGTCCAGTTGTTGCTGTTGATAAGCTAACTGGGAAATCTGATAAAGGGTGTATAGTTAAATCGTCGTGAGTATAAGTTAATGGGTCGTTTATTTGTATTCCACCAGAATTAATACCAAAATTTAGATTTGGAATAAACTCAACAAAACTACCATTACTATTACTATAACGAGGAATAACAGCAATTTCAAAACAGACACGATAAGTTGCATTTGGGAGTACTTCTAAATTTTGCTCAATACCTTCAAATTTGTATGAAAAAATAGAAAATCCGCCTCCATCTGGAGAAGGAGATATAATTGCAGGTGTATCAATGTTAGCATTTACATTTGAATATGAAATGTATTGTCCTTCTGAATAATCTACTGTACCTTGATCATTCCAGCAATCGTAAATAACATCAGCAGAATAGGTACTTCCATCTACAGCTATTTGAAATTCAGGTGGCAACCCATTGTTATTCGGTGTTATATCAAGCGCATTAAAAGAACCACAAGTAATTACATTACAAGTACCTACTGGGTTAATTTCAGAGGATCTTTGATTATAACTTGAAAATGATTTATTATCATTATATATTTTGGCACGTTTTTTTAGTACCTCCATATAATTTTTCAATTCTACCTCGGATAATTTGGCTGTTTTAGGCCAATAATCAGATTCTTTTTCAAATTGTTCTTGTGCAAATCCATTATTTATAAATAATAATGAAACAACACTAATTGTTAATAACCTGAAAAAAGATAAAGTAAAGTTATTTTTCATATTTTATCGATATAACTTATCATGCAAATGATGCTGTTAAAACTAAATAGACCTAATACCATAGTTTAAAAAACTATAGCGAAAACTACTTGGTTGAAAACAACACAATTATTTGTTCTTTGTTAAATAAAAAGAGGGAAGTATTTTAACGTAAATGAAATATATAATGGATTAATATATTTTTTGATTTGGGGGCATTTACATTAAATTTACCTAACAAAAGAACTTATAACTATAATCATAAACAAACATTAGAGTTAAGGCGGCAATTTAATCGTTAAAAAGGAAATAAGCAACCTTTTATCGAAAAAAAATGCATTTAATCGATATTATATGAAAGAAATTATACTGATAAGACATGGCAAATCATCCTGGGAATATGATGTTACAGACCGAGAAAGGCCATTAAAAACAAGGGGTATTAATGATATTAAACTTGTTGCAAATCACTTTTTTAATAGCAACAGTGTTCCAGAAATTATTTTTTCAAGTCCAGCTCGTCGGGCACTAAGTACTTGTGAGATTTTTATGAATACACTTAATATAGCTAAAGAACAGGTAGTTGTAGTAGAAGAGTTATATGATTTTGACGGGAGAAATGTTATAGATTTTATTAAAAATTTATCAAATGAATATAATGAAGTTATGATTTTTGGACACAACCATGCTTTCACATCAATTTCTAATATATTTGGGGATACTTTTATAGATAATCTTCCAACAAGCGGTTTGGTAAAACTTAAATTTGATATCAACGATTGGAACGATTTAAAAAAAGGAATTACAGAATTTATAATTATTCCAAAGGAATTAAAATAATGACAAAAGATAAAAACATATATATAAATAGGGAATTAAGTTGGTTAAAGTTTAATGAACGTGTGCTTCAAGAAGCTGCAGATAAAGAAGTCCCGCTTATAGAACGACTAAGGTTTTTAGGGATTTTTTCAAATAATTTAGACGAATTCTTTAAAGTAAGATATGCAACTGTTAAGCGAATTTATGACGCAGGAAAAGGAGGTAAAAGTGAATTAGGTGGTATAAAAGCTGGAGATCTTTTAGAAGAAATAACTCAAGTTGTTATAGAGCAACAAAGTTACAGTTTAGAAATTCTTGATGAAATTGATAAAGAACTCGAAAAAGAGAATATTTATATAATTAATGAAACAGAAATAGATGAAGACCATCATGAGTTTATCAAGAACTATTTTTATCAAGAAATTAGTCCTGCTCTCGTCGTTATTATGCTTAATGAAGATGTAGCATTGCCAGAGCTTATGGATATTTCTGCTTATTTAACGGTAAAAATGTCAAGCTCAAAAGCTAAAGATCAGGTTGCTTTGATTGAGATTTCATCGACTATGAATCGTTTTGTTGTTTTACCAAGCAAAGGTGATAATAACTATATTATAATGGTAGATGATATATTAAGGTATTGTTTAGACGATATTTTTAACATCTTTCATTATGATAGTATTAGTGCACACATGATTAAAATCACAAGAGATGGCGAATTAGATTTTGATAGTGATTTAAGTAAAAGTTTTATAGATAAACTTTCCGAAAGTGTTAAGGATAGACAGAGCGGAGATCCTGTGAGATTTGTTTATGATAAAAATATAGAAGAGAGTACTTTGAATTTTCTTTTGGATAGAATGGCTATTCATAAAAAAGAAAGCATTATTCCTGGTGGTCGTTATCATAATCGTAGGGATTATATGAATTTTCCAAGCTTAGGTAGGACAGATTTATTATACCAAAAAATAGAACCACTTCCTGTAAAAGGACTGAGTTTAGAAGAAAGTATTTTTAATACTATTGCTAAAAAAGACTATTTAGTATATACTCCTTATCACACCTTTTCTTACATCGTAAAATTTTTAAGAGAAGCCGCATTAGACCCTAATGTTAAAACCATAAAAATTACTATTTATAGATTAGCCCAGATTTCGCATGTTGCTAGTTCTTTAATTAATGCAGCAAAAAACGGAAAAAAAGTAACCGTATCAATAGAGCTTAGAGCACGTTTTGATGAAGCAGCAAATATTAATTATGCAGAGCAAATGCAAGATGAAGGGATTAAGATGCTCTTTGGGGTGACGGGTTTAAAAGTGCATTGTAAAATGTGTGTTATAGAACGTGAAGAAAATAAAAAGCTAGTAAGATATGGTTTTATTAGTACAGGTAACTTTAACGAGTCTACAGCAAAAATCTATACTGATTTTACATTGATGACCTCTAATTCTAAAATTCTAAAAGACATTAATAAAGTATTTGATTTTTTTGAAGTTAATTATAAAGTTAATAGATATAAGCACATTATTACATCGCCACATTATACTAAAACAAAAATATTTGCTTTAATAGATAAGGAAATAGAAAGTGCTAAAAGAGGAGAATCAGCTTATATAAAGTTGAAAATAAATAGTATAAGTAGCTATAAAATGATAGATAAATTATATGAAGCGAGTAGAGCAGGTGTAAAAATACAAATGATTGTTAGAGGTCTTTGCTGTTTGGTACCAGGCGTAAAGGGTATGAGTGAGAATATTGAAGTTATTAGTATTATTGATAAATTTTTGGAACATACAAGGTTATACATATTTTCTAACGAAAATGATCCAAAGGTTTATATTTCTTCAGCAGATTGGATGACTAGAAATATAGACAATAGAGTAGAGGTAAGTTGTCCTATTTACGATGCAGATATTAAACAAGAGTTACAGTATTTGTATAATATATGTTGGAATGATAATGTAAAAGCACGTATAATTAATGAAAATCAAGACAATACTTATCGCAGAAATAACAAACCTAAAGTAAGAGCTCAATTTGATACGTATAAGTATTACTTAAATAAATTAGAAGGATAAATTAGAAGGATAAATTAGAAGGATAAAATAGAAGGATAAATTATAATTATGCTGAAGATACAGAAATATGCAGCCATAGATATCGGATCCAATGCTGTAAGGTTATTAATATCAAACATTATAGAATTAGATGACGAACCCGTAGTGTTTAAAAAAAATTCATTGGTACGTGTACCTATTAGATTAGGAGCAGATGTTTTTTTAAAAGGAGAAATATCAGAATATAACCAAGAACGAATGATAGACACTATGAAAGCTTTTAGTCTCATTATAAAAGCTCATGGTGTTACACGTTATAAAGCATGTGCTACATCTGCAATGAGAGAAGCTAAGAATAGTCCTGAGTTATCAGCAAAAATATTTGAAATTTGTGGTATTAATATAGAAGTTATTGATGGTGAAGAAGAAGCTGCAATTATTGCTGCAACAGATTTAAATTCATTTATAAATCCAAATAAGACCTATCTCTATGTAGATGTTGGTGGCGGAAGTACGGAGTTTTCAATTATTCATAATGGTGAAAAAAAACAATCTAAATCTTTTAGAATAGGAACCGTAAGATTGTTAAACGATATTGTAAAAAATGAAACATGGCAAGATCTAGAGCGTTGGATTAAAAGTAATACCCAACAATATGATAAAATTGAACTTATTGGCTCTGGTGGTAACATCAATAAAATTTTTAAAATCTCAGGTAAAGATGCCGGTAAACCTTTAACCTATTTTTACCTTACGAGCTATTATAAAATGCTTCAAAATTATTCTTACGAAGAGCGTATTACAAAATTAAACTTAAACCAAGATAGGGCAGATGTTATTATTCCTGCTACTCGAATTTATTTGTCTGCAATGAAATGGAGTGGTGCAAAGGACATTTATGTACCCAAAATAGGACTTTCGGATGGTATTATAAAAAGTATGTATTATGAAACAGTTTCTAGTGTTGTCTTGTAATATTCGGGTATTGAAATTCCCATTTGTCCGATTTTTCTTTATTAAAATCTATTAATTCATTAGGTATTTTAGAATTTAATATATCTTCGTTATCTCAAATTTAAAATTATGAAAAAATATTTATTTTCCTTGTTATTTGTTTCTTTTGCAACTGTTTGTATGTCTCAAGATATTATGTACGGTGTACGAGGAGCGCTTAATGTATCAAATCTTGATTTTGAACCAGATGCTGAATTTGAAAACAAACACCGAAATGGATTTGCTTTTGGTGGATTTGTAGATTTTGGTTTTACAGAGAAAACATCATTATTGTTAGAATTGCAATGGTCTGCAGAAGGTGGAAAAGAAGAGGAGATTAGAGCAGATTATATTCACTTACCTATTTTATTGCGATTTTCTTTATCTGATCGTTTCATTTTAGGTGTAGGACCAAAAATAGGTCTAAAGACATGGAAAGCTAATGATTTATTTTCAACAGCTACTTTTTCTGGAGTTGCGGGATTAGAGTATATGGTTACAGATGAATTTTTTGTAGATGCTCGTTTATCTTATGGTGTTACAAATGTGATAGATCAAGATCTAAAAAAGCTAGAAGCTAAAAACCATGTTATACAATTTGGTTTTGGAATGAAACTTTAAAAATTGAAAAGAAGCTAAAAAAAATTAGCACGATATAATAAAAAAAGCCTTTCAAATTAATTTGAAAGGCTTTTTTTATTTTTCTAAATAAGCTTCTAAACTTATTTAGAAGCTTTATCTACTACAATTCTTTCGGTTCTATTAGCTACTTCCCAAGCTGTATAAAATACGAGACGTGTTCTGTTTTCTAATAAATCGTATTCAATTTTATCTGCCGTATCTGTTGGCTTATGATAGTCGTCATGTGTACCATTAAAGTAAAATATTACAGGAATATTATTTTTAGCAAAGTTGTAGTGATCAGATCTGTAATAAAAACGGTTCGGGTCGTTTTCGTCGTTATAGGTATAATCTAATTCAATATTGGTGTACTTTGTATTAACAGCTTCAGATATATTATGTAAATCTGTACTTAATTTATCACTTCCAATTAAATAGATGTAGTTTCTATCTCCTTCAGTACGTTTAGGATCTATTCTACCAATCATATCTATATTTAAGTCTGCTACAGTATTTTCTAAAGGGAAAATAGGATTATTATCTGTATAATGTTTAGAACCAAGAAGCCCTTTTTCTTCACCTGTAACATGTAAAAATAAGATAGAACGTTTTGGTCCATTCCCTGCTTTTTCAGCCATTTTAAATGCTTCTGCAATTTCTAAAATAGCAACTGTACCAGAACCATCATCATCTGCACCATTATAAACTTGACCATCTTTAATACCTTCATGATCTAAATGTGCAGATATTACTAGAACTTCATCTGGTTTTTCAGAACCTTTAATAAAGGCAACAACGTTTTCAGATGTTATAGTTTCAGATTTGTTTTCAATGACTAAATCCATTTTAGAGCTTAGAACTTTAGGTGTATCATCTTCTAAAATAGAAGGGTGTAATGCTTTAGCTAAATCTTCATTAATCATAAGCATTGTCATTGCTTCTTCGTTACTTTTTAAAGATAAACGTCCCGAAGCACCTGATTCTTCTTGTCTTTTAAAGAAAGGAGCATATCTAGAAAATAAATCATTATCCATTAATAATAAGCCTGTAGCACCATTTTCTTTTGCAGCTTCTCTTTTGCTTGACATTGCTTGGCGACCATTAGTCCATTTTGTCTCTTCCGTTGTGCCAGAAGTTACATAGTTACCATTTGCATCTTTAGGTTCTCCTGCTTTTACTAAAACGACTTTGCCTTTTGTATCTACATTTTTATAGTCCGAATACTTTTCTGTATCAATACCATAACCAACATACACTATGTCATTAATAGAAATGTTCATACTTTTAGAAACGGCTAATACAATATGGTGTTCAAAAGCATTGAAAGGTTTTCCATTAACACTTAATCTTGCTTTAGCTACTTTTTGTTTTTCTAAAGGGACTTCCTGAAAATAATCATCTTCACCTAAAGGTGTAGGAATTCCCATAGCGATGTACTGTTCTTTTAGATATTCAACAGCCATTTTCTGACCTTTTTCACCTGTTTCTCTTCCTTCAAATTCATCAGAAGCATATTTATATAACATGGTTTGTAATTCATCAGAAGTAATTGTTGATGCATATATAGAAGGGTCAACAATTTTTTCTGAAGAAGCATTAGTTTTAGAAGAGGTTCCGCAACTTACAATTAAGCCAGAAACACAAAAAATTAACAGTATTTTTTTCATTGAAGTATTCGTTAAATAGTTAGTTTATATGATTGTGTCTTTTTGACTTTAAAATAAGCCAAACGATAAAGCTACAAAAAAGGGGCAGGCTTTAAGTTGCCGTTAAAATTCTTTTAACAAATTTTAACACTAGATAATTTCTTTCTTTAACGGTGTTTCTGAATTTGCTAAATACCAAGCCGTAGCGAAAATTAGCTTTGTGCGTTTAGCCAATAAAGGGTAGTTAATTTTATCTGCAGTATCTGTAGGCTTTGTGTAATCTTCATGTTCTCCGTTAAAGAAAAAGATAACAGGAACGCCTTTTGTCGCAAAATTATAATGATCAGACCTGTAATAATAGCGGTTAGGATCTCTATCTTCATTATATTTATAATCAAGATTAAGATGTGTATAGGTTTCATTGGCTTTTTTGGCAATAAAATCTAGTTCTGTACTCATTTTATTTGAGCCAATAAGGTAGATGTAATTTTCATCATCTATATGTCTATTATCAACCCTACCAATCATATCTATATTTAAATTAGCAATAGCATTTTCCAATGGAAATACAGGGTTTTCTGTATAATATCTAGAACCGTGTAAACCAACTTCTTCAGCTGTGACATGTAAAAAGACAATACTTCGTTTAGGGTGATAACCATCTTTTTTAGCCATACTAAATGCTTCAGCCATCTCTAAAACAGCCGAAGTCCCAGAACCATTATCATCAGCACCATTATAAATTTGTCCGTCAATAACGCCTTCATGGTCAGAATGGGCAGAAATGTATACGTATTCATCAGGAAATTCTGAACCTTTTATATAGGCGATAATGTTTTGAGAATCGTTTAAATCGTTTGGTAAAGCATCTTTTGGGACCTTTTGATAGTAATTTGGAGTGGATTCTGGAGCACTAATATTGAGATTTTTATATTGTGTTCTAATATAATCACAAACTTGGTTGTGTCCTTCTTCACCAGTCATTCTACCATTATATTTATCCGAGGAAACTTCTTCTAGGTGTTGTTTTAGTTCTTGGACATTAATAGTATTTAAATATTTTTCTACAATAGTTTGATCTTTGTAAATTATGCTATTCTTAAGGTTGTTAATTTTTTCGCTATGTCTTATTTGAGCACAAGAACCAACAAGAATAAGTGCAGATGCAACTAATACTTTCATGTGTATAACTATTGTTTATATGTGGTTACATACTGTTCGCTATTTCCTTTTTTCTTTTAGGAAATAAAATTTTGAACCCAAATATTTTATGTAACTAATTGATTTTGGCAAAAATAAGATAAATAGACGTAATTTTTTCTTACAATTAGATCGAAATTTTATAAATCTTTTTCAGTTTTAGTGTCATTAAGAGTTTCTTTAACACCTTCTGTACTGATTTCATTGGGTTGTTCAGTATTGTCTATTTCAACAGTATCAACAACTCCTTTATAAATGGTTATACTCAAAGAAATAATAACTAATAGAAATATATATTGAATAGTCTTCGTTTTGGTTTGTTCTTTTTTAGAAAGAAATAAAATAATAAGACCACATAAAAATGCAATAATTATTGGAGTAACTGCTAAACTTGAAAATTTAGTAACGGATAAGATTGTAGCTACTATTGATGTGATTAGACCGAGGATAATAATAACTTTTCTCATACGCTTTTAATTTTTGTGCTAATTTAAAATAAAATAAGGCTTTGTTTAACAACATTGTTTTTTTTGTAAAAACAAAATGATGATAACGTTGACTCTAAGTCGTTTATTTATCTAAACAGATATTGTGCCGAAAATTAAAATGGCGTATAAATATGATTGATTTAGGTTTTCAAATTGATGAATTTAAATTTTTTTTAAAAAACGACACAAAAACCTTTGGTTAAAAGAAAAAGGATTTTATATTTGCACCCGCTAAAGGAGAAATGGCAGAGTGGTCGAATGCGGCAGTCTTGAAAACTGTTGAGGGTCACACCTCCGGGGGTTCGAATCCCTCTTTCTCCGCAAAAGGAAGCCCATAACGTAAGTTATGGGTTTTTTGCGTTTAATAATCAGAACTTATTTTTATTAATATGAGTTAATCCAAACTAAGATCAACCTTTTGATAATGTAGATGTTGGTATTTTTAAAAGGGGATTGTTAACAAGCTTTAATTTAAACGATGTATTACTTTTTAGTGCTTCAATAGTTGTGTTATAGCCAATATTAAACATATCGTTTAGGTACTTTTTGTCAAAAGTACCATACTTGCTAAGTACTTTAGGTGATATTACTAAGTCGCAATATTTAAATTTTTTATAATCTTCTTTAACTGATTTTAATTTAAAGGCACGCTCTACAACATTGTGAGAGTGTTTTAAATCTTCAATAGTAACAGTGTCATAGTCATTAACGTAGCTGCCAATAATTATATCGCATTTTGATTGTAATGCACTAATAGGGAAATTATTAAGTACCCCTCCGTCTATATAAAAAGAATCACCAATTTTTACAGGTGCAAAAACACCAGGAAAAGCTGCCGATGCTAAAATGGGCTTAATGAGTTCTCCTTCACTAAATGTTTTAAGATTGCCTTTTAAAATATCTGTAGCGGTAATGGTCAGAGGTTTTTTAAGGGCATTAAAATTATCGTCTTTTAAAAGACTATTAAATTGAGGATAAAATTTTTCAGCATCTATAAAACCGGGTTTGCCAAGGGCATATTTTTTAATATCCAACAACTGAAAGGTTTTAAAGAATTTTAAAATGATCTTCCAATCATATCCATAAGCATATAAGGCTCCAACAATGGCACCTATACTTGCACCAGAAATATGGGTTGGAAAGATGCCGTGTTCCTCTAAAGCCTTAATAACACCAATATGTGCAGCTCCTCTCATACCACCTCCTGATAATACTAAGCCAATATTCATAATCTATGATGTATTGATTGTTAAAGTTAAGAGGAATACCTTGTTTATAAAATGATTTATATCATTTCGTAAAATCCACTATTACAATACATTTGGTTATATACTATTAAATAAAAAATGTCTGGTATTTCTAAAATTAAAGATCGATTGCAGGTGTTCTTAATTGAGCTAGGTGATATATCGTATTTTACGGGACGTTTTTTTAAAGAAGTATTTAAGCGACCTTTTGAAATAAAAGAGTTGTTACGACAATGTTATAACATGGGCAATCGTTCATTGCTATTAGTTGGTATAACTTGTTTTATTATTGGTTTGGTATTGGATTTACAGACGCGTCCTACATTAATGGAATTTGGTGCTGTATCTTGGATGCCATCTATGGTTAGTATTTCTATAGTTAGAGAAATTGGGCCAATTATAACCGCTTTAGTTTGTGCAGGTAGAATAGGCTCTAGTATTGGTGCAGAATTGGGGTCTATGCGTGTTACAGAACAAATAGATGCTATGGAGGTTTCGGGTACAAACCCGTTTAAATACCTTGTTGTTACGCGAGTATTGGCGGTTACTTTGATGCTTCCATTATTAGTAATCCTTGGAGATGCTATTGCGCTGTTTGGTTCTTTTTTAGTTGAAAACCTTAAAGGCAACGTGTCGTTTACACTTTATTTTAATCAAGTTTTTGATTCTATTGAATTTGGAGACATTATTCCTGCTACAATTAAATCTTTCTTTTTTGGTTTAGCCATCGGAATTGTGGGATGCTATAAAGGCTATTATTGCGCCAAAGGTACTGAAGGTGTTGGTAAAGCGGCCAATTCTGCAGTTGTGGTCAGTTCATTATTGTTATTTGTCATTGATTTTATTGCCGTTTTTGTAACAGATATTTTTTATGATTTATGAAAGGAGATAGAAATATATCACATCTAGACATAGTACTTCAAATTAAGGACCTATACAAAAGCTTTGGAGATAACCATGTGCTAAATGGCTTTAATATGAAACTTTATAAAGGTGAAAACTTAGTCATTATGGGAAAGTCTGGTTCAGGAAAATCAGTAATGATAAAATGTTTGGTGGGTTTAATGCAAGCCGATAGTGGTTTAATTTCAGTTATGGGTAAAGATATTACGACGTTAACTCAAGAGGCTTTAGATATTTTAAGAGCTGATATTGGATTTTTGTTTCAAGGTAGTGCGCTGTATGATTCTATGACTGTTCGTGAAAATTTAGAATTTCCTCTAAGACGTCATTCTAAAAAAAAGCACAAGGATTCAAGTACCGAAGCACTTGTTTTGGAAGCTTTAACCAACGTTGGTTTAGCTCATGCTATAGATTTAATGCCTTCGGAATTATCTGGTGGTATGAAACGTCGTGTGGCTTTAGCGAGAACTTTAATTCTTCAACCCAAAATCATTCTTTATGATGAACCTACTAGTGGATTAGATCCTATTACTGCAAAAGAAATTATCATTCTTATGCAAGACGTTCAGAAAAAATATAACACCTCGTCACTTATTATAACGCATGATGTAGATTGTGCTCGCGTTATTTCAGATCGTATGTTGTTGCTTATTGATGGTATTGATTATGCTGTTGGTACATATACAGCTTTATCAACGTCTGAAGACCCAAAAATTAAAGCTTTTTTTAAACATTAATATGCCTTTCATTTAAAGGAAGACACAAATCATATACAATGAAAAAAACAAACTCACAAAAACTACGATTGGGATCTTTTGTCCTCATAGGTACCATCCTTTTTATAGCAGGTGTGTATTTAATTGGGCAACGTCAAGATATGTTTAAAAAGACCTTTACATTGAGTTCTTATTTTCAGAATGTCAACGGTCTTCAAAAAGGAAATAATGTACGCTATTCTGGTATTGATATTGGGACGGTAAAAAATATTGTAATGATTAATGATTCTACAATAAAAGTAGAAATGTCTATCGAGGAAAAGATTCTTTCGCACATTAAAAAAAATGCGATTGCTACTATTGGATCAGACGGATTAGTTGGAAATATGATTGTGAATATCGTTCCAGGAAAAGGAGCGTCAGAAATTATAGAAAATGAAGACATTATAGTATCTTACAGTAGAATTGGAACGGATGATATTTTAAATACTCTTAACACAAGCTCTGAAAATGCAGCTATACTGACTTCAGATTTATTGAAAATTACAAACAGAATTACAACAGGAAAAGGCACCATAGGTGTGCTTATCAATGATACCGTTATGGCACAAGATTTAAAACAATCTATTCATAATTTAAAAATAGCAAGTCGTGGTGCTTCTCATACTATTGCAGAGTTAAATAGTATTGTTTCTTCGGTAAAAACAGAAGATAATACTATTTTAGGAATGTTGTTGAATGATTCTATTTCAGCTAGAAAATTGAAAACAGTTGTAACTAATCTTGAGATATCAAGTGCAGAAATTGAGACGCTGTTAAACAATGCCAATGCCGTTGTAAGTGATTTTAATTCTAGTAATGGAGCTTATAATTATATGGTAAAGGATACCTCGTTGGTTAATAGCTTAAAATCTACGCTTAAAAATATAAACGAAGGCACTGATAAATTCAATCAAAATATGGAAGCCTTAAAACACAACTTTTTAACTCGTGGTTATTTTAGAAAATTAGAACGACAAGAGAAAAAAGAAGTTAAAACGAAAGAATAATTGTATGTTATAATAGTTATAATTGTTTTGGCTTCCCAATACCGTTTTTAGTAGAGCGTAATTCTATAACGTATAAATTAAAAGACTAACGGATTAGATTCGTATTTTTTTAAAACCGATAGCAAATCTGTTAAAGGAATTTCTATGGAATACGTACCAGTATAGGATGGGCATATGACACAATCATCAAAATAAAATTCTATATATGTATCATTGAGTACAAAGTTATTTTTACTCGTAAAAAAATCATCCGAAGAAACTTCCCAACAGTCGTAATACATTTCTCCTTTACCAATTTGACTGTTTATACTTTCATTTATAATACTTACTAATTCTTCTTCTGACCCTTGATTAAAAAAGTCTTCATAAGTCATAAAAGTCCCTCTGTTTAAGTCAAAATTAAAACAATCAAAAGAAAAGCTAGGATGCATTGCTCCGTTATAAAAATTCTCTTTGTAAAACAATACGCTTACAAGTTGGTCATTTACATTATAAATTTTGTAATCTATAAAGCGTTCTTCCCTAAAAGTTTTTGCTGTAATACTATCGCATAATAATTTATTCTCTAAGATATCCGATTCTGTTTGGGTGATATTAATGTAATAATCATTAATAAATTCATTGAAATTACTGTTCGTGGGTTTATAAGATTCGTTGAGCAATGGGTATTTAAAATTGATGGTGTAATCTTTTTTATCGACGAGATATTTTTTATCAATAATCAATTCTTCTAGCTCTTCACTTTCGTCTTTTTTTTCAATGAATTGTTTTTGCTTTAATTCAATAGTAATAGATTTATTTAAAGATTCAATATCTAAGTCCTTTATCTTTATAGTATCCTTCACTATTGGATTTGTATCTTCTATAATATTATGATCAATGTTGCTTTCTTCTCGCTTTTCATTTTTACAAGTTAAAAAGATTAGAAATAATAATACTATATATAAATATTTTACATTCATGGTTTTACAAATTGGTTGCGTTTTAATTTACCTGTAATCTCATCTGTTTTTATTTAGAAACCAACAGGGAAATTTATCTGGATTTTTGTGGAGAAGCTAATTTATTCAGAATGTTTGCTTTAGACTATGATATTAGTCAGTTCTACTAAAAATCAAATGAGTTAATCTCTTTCTTTGTTTAAAGGTCAATTGTAATTTTAATAAAATAGCAATTAATTCACTTTGTAGCGAAGCAGTCGTAAAGCATTTAAAACCACTACAATGGTTGAGCCTTCATGAAAAGCAACAGCTAGACCTATATTTGTTAACCCTAAAATGGTTACTGGAACCAGCAGCATTACAACACCAAGACTTATAAAAATGTTCTGTTTTATAATACGTTTAGACGCTCTACTCAAACCAATAACAAAAGGTAAATTTTCAATTTTATCTGACATTAAAGCGACATCGGCTGTTTCTAAAGCAACATCACTTCCTGCGGCTCCCATGGCAATACTAACGGTGCTCAATGCCATTGCAGGAGCGTCATTAACACCATCTCCAACCATGGCTATTTTTTTGTCGCGTTTGATTAATTGTTTTATAGCTGAAACTTTATCTTCTGGTAGTAAGTTCCCTTTGGCTTCCGTAAGTCCAATTTGTTTGGCAATGGCATCTCCAACATTTTGATGGTCGCCTGTGAGCATAATCATGTGTTTAATGCCAATTTCTTTTAAACGTAATAGAGTAGAGGTAGCCGTTTTTCGAGGTAAATCCATAACACTAATTAGTCCAACAATTTCATTATTAAAAGCCACTAGCATTACGGTGTGTCCATTTTGTAAAAGTTGATCCATTTTAGAGTGGATAGAATCATTCACTTTTATGTCTGAGGCTTCCATCAGTTTTACATTTCCGATGAATGCTTTTTTGTTCTCATAATTTGCTTGAATACCTTTTCCTTGAATGGCGTTAATATTTGAGGCTTTATTATCGAAATCAATAGTGTATTTTAGCTTTAAATCATTTGCTATGGCTTTTGCTAGTGGATGATTACTTAAACTTTCGATTTCAAACACCAGCTTAGCCAAGGTCTTTTCATCAATATTCTTTAACGGAATTAGATTTGTAAGTTTAGGTTTTCCTTCTGTGAGTGTACCGGTTTTATCAAAAGCTATTGTTGTGATTTCTCCTAAATCTTCTAAGGCTTTTCCACCTTTAATAAGTACTCCTTTTTGTGCTGCTCTTGCAATACCACTTAAAACAGCACTTGGTGTAGAAATTGCCAAGGCGCAAGGGCTAGCAGCAACTAATACTGTTATAGCTCTATATAAACTAGTATCAAAATTTTCGTCTATAATCAAGAATGCAAAACACAATAGAAATACAACGATAATAACAATGGGTACATACCATTTTTCGAATTTTTTGGTGAGCCTCTGGGTTGGTGATTTTTGAGCTTCAACTTCGCTTACCATTTTTACCAATCGTGATACTGTGGAGTCTTTTGTTAGTTTGAGTACTAAAATCTCAATGCTGCTATCTCCATTAATGGTGCCTGCAAAGACGACATGAGTTTTGTCAATATCTTTAAACTCTGGTAAATTTGTAGTGTTTTTAATAAAGGTTTTGTCTACAGGTATGCTTTCTCCTGTTATTGGTGCCTGATTAATGCTTGTACTACCATTTATAATAACACCATCAGCAGCAATTTTAGTATTAGGTTTTACTACAATAACATCATTAATTTTTAAAGCTTCTATTGCTACTTCTTTAAGTTGCCCGTTTTTTTTAACCAGTGCTGTTTTGGGAGAAAGATGGCCTAAAGCTTCAATTGATTTTTTAGCTTTATTCATGGCGTAATGCTCTAAAGCGTGGCCCAAGCTAAATAGAAATAAAAGCAAGGCGCCTTCTGCCCAACTACCAATATAGGCCGCACCAACAGCTGCAGCAATCATTAAAAAATCAATATCAAATTCGCCTTTAGGAATTTTTTTAGATGCTTCAATAAAGATAAAGAAACCTCCAAAAAAGTAGGAAATTATGTAGCTTAATAAAGAAATCCAATCTGCTAAACCTGTTAATTGTTCAATTAAAAAACCTATGCTTAGAAAAATTCCACACAAAAAGGCAAAATAGAGCTCTGTCTTTTTACCTAAAATTTGATGATGAGAGTGTGCTTCTTGTTCTTTATTTGCCATTGAGAATGAAATGATCCTAATTCAAAATTATTAAAAGTACTAATTTATATTGTGCGCCTATGTAAAGATCAAACTGTTAAAAGTGTATTAGCCTATAAATCGAAATGACCGTTATATGCTATTGTGTCTTTTTAGCTTCTTCTGATTGTACCTTTTGTTCAGGAATTTTAATAAGTTCTATGGTCGTTGATGCTACTACTACCTTGCCGTTGGTTGTTTCAAAAGCTTTACGAATATTATCGTGAAGAAGGTGTCTTGTCAATCGTCTTTTTTTTGTAATCTACAATATATCTTAAATTAAACTCTACCCAATTATCAGTAAGTCTAATAGCGAGTGTTGGTCCAACTTCGGCATCTTCAATATAATATTTATTTACTACCGCTTCCCATTGGGATTTAGATGCTTTAGTGTATTCTCAAAGGGTTTCTGAAGCAATTTTCAACACAATAGTTTTGGCAAGTTCCATATCAGAACCATAACGAATTGGCAAGTTGAATTGATTCCAGATAAAAGGAAAATCTTGCGAATAGTTATAGATTGGTCCTTTAAAAACGAAGGCATTACTCAGTTATACAATTCGTCCACTATAATTGTCACTTTCTACCCATTGGCCTATCTCCATCATGGTGGTATAAATGCTATCTACATCAATAACATCTCCTTTAATACCATTGATTTCAATTCGATCTCCAGGTTTATAAACTTTTACTAAAAAGATATAAATAGAACCCGCTATACTTAAAATTAATTCTTGTAATGTAAATGCCAAACCCGCTGTAAATAAGCCTATGATGATTGTAAAATCTTTTATAGATCCAGAAAAATAAGTAATGGCTAAAAAGATTAACAACACATAGCCTAAAATTTCTATGCCTTTTTGGGATTTATAGCGAATTGCAGTATTAGAAATGCGCTTTTTTAAATAACGTCTTATCAGCTGAATGGCCAATAAAATAACTATTAAAATGGCAATGAACCTAATCACATTCCAACTAAATGGATTGGCGTTTAACCATTCTTTTATGTATTCTATAGACGTCATAGTAGAGGATTAAAAACCGTCATAAACGCTCAATTTGTTTTTTAAAACACGTACTTCTTCTTGTAGTTGTTCTACTTGTTTTAGTAAATTATAAATGGCATCAATCCCTTCAAAATTAATGTCTAAATCATAATGCATTCGCATCATTTTTTCAATAGCATTAAGCTGATTTGTCTGTAAATAATCTTGATTGTTGGTAATAGTGATTTCTATTAATTCGTATTCTTGTAAAGCATTAATAAACTTTATAGGCACATTGTAATGCGTGCAAAACTGTTGTATTGATATAAGTTGTGTTGTGTCCATATTATCGCAATTTTGAGAGTTCTGTAAAAAGTTCTTTTTCTTTTGCTGAAAGATTTTCAGGTAACTTTAAGTTGTAAGTAACATACAAATCTCCATATTGTCCTTCTTTTTTGTATTTAGGAAACCCTTTGCCTTTTAACTTTACTTTAGTACCGTTTTGGGTTTCTGGTTTTACCTTAAGCTTTACTTTACCATCGAAGGTGTTTACCATAATTTCTCCACCTAAAAGGGCTTTGTATAAGTCTAAATCTACAGCAATGTATAGGTTGTTTCCATCCCTTCTAAATGGGGAATTATTAACCACTGAAAACTCGATATACAAATCGCCATTTGGACCACCATTCATTCCTTTTCCGCCATGTCCTTTTATTTTAATGACTTGTCCATTTTCTACACCAGCAGGAATGGTAATTCGTATGTTTTTGTTATTTACGGTTAATGTGCGTTTGTGGGTGGTGTAAACATCTTTTAGGTCTAGTTGTAGTTGCGCATTAAAATCTTGACCTCTAAATTTTACTTGTCTTCCGTCGCTTCCAGAAGCTCTACCTCCAAACATGTTACCAAAAAAATCTGAGAAATCTTCTTCAGAATAACCTCCTTGAGTGCTTTGTGAGCTTCGTTGATACTGCTCTTGCTGTTTTGCTTTTTCGTATTCTTCAGCATGTTGCCAATGTTCTCCATATTCATCGTATTTTTTACGATTTTCAGCATTGCTTAATACTTCGTTAGCTTCGTTAATCTCCTTAAATTTTTGCTCAGCGTCCTTATCATTTGGATTGAGGTCTGGATGGTATTTACGTGCCAACTTACGATAAGCTTTTTTAATATCGTTTTCTGTGGCACTCTTTGAAATACCAAGTATTTTATAATAATCTATAAATGCCATTACTGTTTATTATGAGTTTTACTGTATTGTTTTAATATTTGTTTTAAACTTTCGAGATAATCTTCCATAATCTTTATAGTCATATCGGGATGAATTTTGGTAGGAATAGTCATCGGATTTTCATCTAACGTAGCATATAATTCAGGGTAATTCACTTCTATGCTTGTTGTTAAAGTGATGATTTGGTTTTCTATGTCTTGAATTGTTTTCATAGCATTTGATTAAAACTTGATTATAAAGTTAGTTACAAATACGCTTATTACAAATGATTTATATCATAAATAAGAGGTGAAGCTAAGGGAGTATTTTTCCATCTCCCATTTGAATAATTCTATCGGTTTTATTTGCAAAATCTTCATCATGTGTTACTATTAAAAGTGATAAACCTTGCTCAACACTCAATTGTTTAAAAATATTAAACACATTTTCGGCATTATGACTGTCTAAGTTTCCTGTAGGTTCATCTCCCATAATTATAGAAGGATCGTTTATAAGTGCACGTGCAATAGCTACACGTTGTTTTTCGCCACCAGAAACGCGAGAAGCTTTTTTATGAGCTAAATGCTCAATATTTAAGATTTTAAGCTTTTGCATGGCATTATGCTCAATTTCTTGAAGTGATTTTTCTCCTAATTTCTTGGCTGGCAACATTACGTTTTCTAATACTGAAAATTCTGAAAGTAAATAATGAAACTGAAAGACAAAACCAATATGCTTGTTACGTAAATAGGATAAATGCGTACTATCTTGACCTGTTATAAGTTTGTTTTTGAGATACAGTTCGCCTTCATAATCGGTATCCATGGTAGATAAAATGTAAAGTAATGTCGATTTTCCACAGCCCGATTTCCCCATGATGGATGCAAATTCCCCTTTTTTAATTTGAAAACTAATATCCTTTAACACGTGAAACTTCACAGGTTTTTTAAAATATTTATTGATATGTTTAGCTTCTAAAACAATACTCATATTACTGTCCTCTTATAATTTTTACTGGATCTATTTTTTTTGCTTTCTTAGATGGCAAATAGCCTGCAAGAAAAGTGGAAACCATTGCAAACGAAAACCCAATGATAAAGTACAACGGATCTTTATTTATAGGATATGTTTCTACCGTTGGTAAGGCTTCAGTTTTAAAGGGAATTGTATCGATAAGACTCGTTAATCCAAAACCAATAATTAAACCCAAAACACCTCCAACAAAACCAATGATCATGGCTTGACTCATAAATATAAATTGAACATCCTTCCCTGAAAACCCTATAGCTTTAAGAATAGCAATGTCATTCATCTTTTCATAAATAAGCATATTTAAAATGTTGTAGATACCAAATCCAGCAACGATTAAAAGCGTTATAGATACCGCGTATGTAATTAAATTTCTAATCGTGGTTCCGGTTTCAAACTGTGCATTTGCCGTTTTTATATCAATAGCTTTAAGCTGAAATTGTTGTTCTATTTTTTTTGCTAATGGTATCGCTGTTTCTATGTCATTTAGTTTTACATTAATGTCTGTGATATAGTTATTAGCTTCGCCTAAAATGCGTTGTACTGTTTTAATAGAAGTAAAACTTTGAATAGCATCTAAATCGGCAACACCACTTTGATAAAATCCTACAATCTTTAAATGGAATATGCCTCCGTTTATTGGACTTACCTGAATACGATCACCAACTTTTAAGGCCATTTTTTTTGCAATGCCAATACCCAATAAAATCCCATTATCAGTGTTTTGCAAGGCTTCAGCAGAACCTTCTACAATATAATCACCTATATTAAAATACTTGGCTTCTTCTATTGGGTTAATGCCTGTGAGATTTCCACTAAGTTCTATCGAGCCTGCGATATAGAAAATTTGTGCTTTTACCTGCGGAAGCGCACCTAATACCTTATCATCATTTTCTAAATAATTGATAATAGGTAAGGCGTTATGTATTTTTTTCTGACTTAATTTGGGTTTGATGGAATGAACAACGTTAAAACTATTTTTAAAATCATCATATAATGAAATGGGTTGGTTTTCGGTTGGTTCAATTTCGTTGTAAATATGAATATGTGGTGTTTGATTTAGAATTAAATCGTCTAACATGGTATTTAAACCTGTCATAAAACAGACTAAAGTAATATAAGAGCCAATACCAAAAGTAACACCTAATGCAGCAATAGATGTTTGTTTAAGTTTTGTGAGCAAATGCGTTTTTGCAATACTTAATATAATACTCCAATTGGTCATTCTGTTGGTTTGTAGATATAGGTGTCTTTAGTGAGGCCTGAAAGTATTTCTATAGCATCCATATTTTGCACACCTGTTTTTACAGTTACTATACCTTCGTCTGTTTTTACTTTGTTATGATCTATTAAATAAGCTTTAGGAATGGTTAATACGTTTTCTTTTTTAGCAATGATAATATTAGCTTCACCAGAAAGACCAGGATACAAAACTTTTGGCGGATTTATAAATATGGCTTCAACCGTAAAAGTTTGATTTCGTTCATCTTTTTTGGGGTAAATTTTAGAAATTTGAGCTTTAAAAACGGTATTTGCATAAGCTTCTAAAACAAGTAATACGTCTTGAGATTTGTTTATTCTAACAATATCTACTTCATCTACCAATAGATTGATTACAAAACGATTAGCACTTCCAATTGCAGCTAATGGTTCCATGCTTGTTACAATTTCACCAGGTTCTTTTAGTAGCGCGTAAACTTTGCCGTTTATTTTACTGGTAACCATAAAGTCATTTGTAGCAATGGCTGCTGTATTAAAGTTGTTTTGAGCTTGGTTTACTGCTGTTTGTAGTTCGTTTTTAGTTCTGTCGTATTTGTTTTTTAGAAGCTTTAGTTGATTTGCAGCTAGTTCATAACTAAGCTTTTTAGTGTCGTATTGCAGCTTAGAACCTATATGCTGTTCCCATAGCTTTTTTTGTCTAAAATAATTCACAGAATCATTTTTAAATTTAAGCTTAGCTGCCTCAATTTCATCGTTTATACTACTCAAAACAGCGGCACTACCATTGTAATTTTCTTTGGCGAGTTCTAAGGCAAACCTCGCATTTTCACTATTTAGTTTAGGTGTACTATTTATGATTTGAAATAAGGGAGAACCTTTAGTTACTACGTCGCCTTCTTTTACTAAAACGTCATCTAAAATTCCAGAAACCACAGCGTACACATTATAGAGGCTATCTGGTTGAATTGTAGCGGAAGCATAAACAGATTCGGACAATGATTGTTCGGCAGGTAAGGTTTTATCTTGTTTTTCAGAACAAGATAACGAGAGTAATAGAACACTGATAAAAAAATATACTTTCATGTCTAATAGGCTAGTATAGCTTGTTATGTGCTATGTTCATTTTTATTGGTCGCAGTAATGGCGCCGTTTTAAGGTATTTTTAATTCTATATCTAGTTTTGCTAACAGTGTTAATTCTGACTTGTTTATGCCAGAAAAGGCATAAGCAATAGTAGATGCTGTTTTTAACGTTAAACGTCTAATGTCTGGAGTAAAAAGATGATTTTGGCTCTTTTTGTAAGCGATAAAGTCTTTGAAACAGGTTTCTGCGTTGAGTTCTTCTTTTTCATTTAACCAGTCAAAAACAATTTCTATTTGGTAAGCGGCATCTGTACCAAAAGTATCTTCAAGCTCATCAATATCTAACCATTGTGTTTTTACAAGGTTCTTTAATTTATCAAATTCTATAGGTCTTACATTGCCATCTGAAGCTGCAATGGCATAAAACAGTTTACCGAGGTTTTGATAAAATGCTAATGTCATTTTCTTTTTAGTTGCCATGTTTTAAGGTTTTTAGAATAAATCAAATTTAGAGCTAGTTTTCGTTTTAAAGAATGATATAAATCAGTTATCTTTAGATGCTTTATCAACCTAATATTTGAAGTATATGTTTCAACAAGATCAAGATATATCTAGAGTGCTTTTAGACGCTGTTTCCGAGGGGGTTATAGTGGTTGATGAACATCAAAATATAGTTGAAACTAATGATTCTGCAAACCAAATGTTTGGTTATGCTAAAGGGGAACTCATAAAACAGCCCTTAAACGTTTTAATCCCTCAAAATTATCATGCTGGTCATGGAGCTCATTTTAATGGTTTTATGAAGCATAAAGAGCGCAGGCAAATGGGGCATGGACGCGATCTTTTTGGCGCTCGAAAAGATGGAAGTGTTTTTCCTGTAGAAGCAGGACTAAACCCGTTTACCATATACGGAAAAGACTATGTTATGGCTTTGGTGATAGATATTAGTGAGCGTAAGTACATGGAGCAAGAACGAAACCATTTGGCAAGTATTTTCCAGGAATCACTAAATGAAATTTATGTATTTAGTTCTCAAGACTTAAAATTTGTAAACGTTAATTATGGGGCGCAGAAAAATATTGGTTATAGTTTAGGAGAACTGACCAATATGACCCCCCTTGATATAAAACCAGAATTTAAAGAATCGGAATTTAGAGAAAAATTAGATTTACTTAATAATACCAAAGTCGAAAAGATTGAATTTGAAACGGTTCATAAACGAAAGTCAGGAAGTACATACCCTGTAAATGTACATTTGCAGCGTTCAAAATTAGGAGATAAAGATGTGTTTTTGGCTATTATTTTGGATATAACTGAACAAAAAAATTATACTAAAAATTTAGAAAAAACAGTTGCCGTACGTACAGAAGAACTTAAAATGGCTTTAGCTGCAGAAAAAGAATTAAATGAATTAAAAACAAAATTTTTATCCATGGTATCACATGAATTTAAAACACCTTTAAGTGGTATTTTAACTTCTACGATGTTATTGAAAAAATATAAATTAACTGAGCAGCAAGAAAAACGAGAAAAACACATTAATACTATTACAGATAAAGTTCAATATCTCAACACCATTTTAAACGATTTTCTTTCTGTAGAAAAACTAGAAAAAGGTAAAGTTAATTATAAATTTACCACGTTTAAATTGAGTAAAGTCTTAAACGAGGTCATTTATAATGCCAATATGTTATTAAAAGATGGTCAGAAAATTAACTATCCAGAGAATATAGATGATATTTCTTTATATCAGGATGAAAAAATTATAGAACTATCTCTATCTAATTTAATTTATAACGCTATTAAGTATTCCTCTGAAAATACTGTTATTGATATTAATATTTCTCAAAATGAAACGACTACCATTTTTAAAGTAACGGATAATGGTATTGGTATTCCTGAGAAAGATCAAAAAAATATATTCAATCGCTACTTTAGAGCAGAAAATGCATTACTCATGCAAGGCACAGGTATTGGATTAAATATTGTAAAAGACCATTTAGAAAACTTAAATGGTAGTATCGCATTTGAAAGCGAAGAACACAAAGGCTCAACGTTTACCATAAAACTTCCCAATAAAGCACAAGAATGAAAACAGTATTATTAATAGAAGACGATACCGTATTAAGAGAAAATACAGCAGAATTATTAGAGCTTTCTAACTATGAGGTAATTACAGCTGCCAACGGGCAAATAGGCCTAGAAGTCGCAAGAAATCAAACCCCAGATATTATAATATGTGATATAATGATGCCTATTCTCGATGGATATGGTGTATTAGAAGGCCTATCAAAACATGATAACACCAAGTTTATTCCATTTATATTTTTATCTGCTAAGACCGAACGTGGTGATGTAAGAAAAGGCATGAATTTAGGTGCCGATGATTATATTACAAAACCTTTTTCTGAAGATGAAATTTTAAGTGCTATAGAGAGTAGGATTGCTAAAGCTGCTATATTGAAGGATGAACGAGAATCTGCTAATAACACTAGTGATACCAATGAAGATGAATTAAGAACCTTAAATGATTTAAAAAACTTCTTTGATGATAATGGGAAGATTTTTAACTACAGCAAAAATGATATCATTTACAAAGAAGGACATAATTCTAATTATATTTATTTAGTGACTAAAGGTATTGTAAGGTGTTATAAATTTGATGAAAAAGGAAAGGAGCTTACTACAGCACTTTATAAAGAAGACGATCTTTTTGGTTATACGTCATTCACAGATAATATTCCTTATAGAGAAACAGCAATAGCTTTGAAAGATGTAGAAATGGTAGGTGTTTCTAAAGCCCAGTTAAAAGAAGTATTGGATAAAAATCACAAGCTAACTTTAGAAGTTATTCAGTTATTAACCGATGACATTACAGGTGTTAAAGACCAATTATTACAAATGGCTTACAGTTCTGTACAAAGAAAAACGGCTTTAACCATCTTAAGGTTTGCAGAAAAGATAAATTCAAAACCAGAAGATCCTATTAAAATTTCCCGTAACGATTTGGCAAGTGTTGCCGGTATTGCCACAGAGACCTTGATAAGAACCATGTCTCATTTTAAAAAGCAAGGACTCATAGAAATGGAAGGTAGAAACATAAAGGTTTTAGACCTTCAGAAATTGCAAGACATCCAATAATCTTTTTTCGTGTTTATTTAACATGACCAATATCATATTATAAAAGTGTACATCGCTTTAAATTTGTTTACACTAAGAAATTTAATGTGATGAATATTTTATTACCAACGGATTTTTCTGAAAACGCACGCAATGCCATTTCGTATGCTATAGATTTTTTTAAATCTTCGGAATGTAATTTTTACCTGCTTCATGTTAACAGAATAGAGGCTATAGTTGCAGGCGAAGACAGTTACATGCCAACAGCAGAAGTTATAGAAGAAATATATACTAAGCCTTCAAGAGATAAATTAAGACAACTACTCAAAGAAATAAGCGAAAATCACGATGAAAATCCAAACCACCGTTTTTACACGCTTATAGATAATTATTTCTTTTTAGAATCGATAAGAAAACATGTCGAAGAAAAGAAAATAGATATGATTGTTATGGGTACAAAAGGCGCATCAGGACTTAAGGAATATATCATAGGAAGTAACACCGGAGATGTTATTACTAAAGTAAAATGCACCACTTTAGTCGTTCCAGAATACGCCAAATACAAAGCGTTAAAGGAAATTGCATTTCCGTCAGATTTTAACCTCTCGTACGATATTAATATACTACAACCTTTAACAGATATTTTAAAAAATTTAAAGAGTAATCTAAGAGTTATACATATTCAAGGTAAAGCAGCATCATTAAACCCAGAACAACTCAATAATAAAGAATTACTTAATGATTATTTTGAAGAATTTAATCCAAGTTTCCATTTTCTTACTAATAAAAAAGTCGAAGATGCTATACAGTGCTTTGTAGAAAGTAGAGCTGTAGATATGATTGTTATGGTAGCTAAGAATCTAAATTATTTTCAAAATATTCTATTTCATACTAGAGTTGAAAAAATAACATATCATACAGATATACCGTTTTTGGTATTGCACGAATAAATCACTTTAATTATGGACAGTTCAGTTTTTTTAGCAAAATTTTGGGGATGGTATCTTATCATTTTCTTTTTAATATTAAGTCTCAACCCAAAGCGTATTAAACAAATATTTAATGATTTAAAAGATGAAAAATTTCTAATCATTTTTTCTTTTATGGCAATTATCATTGGATTACTAAATGTAATATTTCATAACATTTGGGAGCCGAATTACACCTTAATTATTACACTCATTGGTTGGACCTCTTTGTTTTTAGGATTAGCTTTATTTATGTTTCCTAAGAAAACAGTTAAATGGCTGGTAATTATAAATGTTAAAATGGTTCAAGTAATTTATACGTTATTGTTTTTAATTGGTATTTTTTTACTGAATGAGGTCTATGGAATTGTACTTGTATAAGTTTAAAAATTAGAAAGAGAAACCTATTCTTTTTATTTGATGTTTATACATATTTAAAAATGATTTTTGCTATTAATCAGAAAGACATCTAGCTATTTTAGTTAGATGTTTTTTTATATAAATCTATCTGATATATATCATAGTTTATAGATTGTTAACACTTTAACTTTATAAATGAAATCTAAACACAGTTATTTTAACCAATTTTTATGAGCATTAAAATTTAATCTCTAACGAAGTATATAATTGTTTGTGGCTAGGAAGTAAAGCGGTTAAAACAAATTTTGTTTAGACAGTTTTTAAAACATCAATATGAATATTTCAGACATAGATATTATCAAATCCTCAGGTGAAAAAGTAAAATTTTCATTAGAAAAATTACGAGCATCATTAAAGCGATCTGGTGCAGAAGAACATATTGTTAATCAGGTATTGGATAAAGTTCGTGATGAACTCTATCAAGGCATTTCAACCAAAGAGATATACAACAGAGCATTTGCCTTACTTAAAAAAAACAAAAGCTATTTCGCTTCAAAATATAAACTAAAGAAGGCGATTTACGAATTAGGGCCAACAGGTTTTCCTTTTGAGCGCTTTGTAAGTGCTATTTTAAAATATTCTGGCTATAAGACCGAAATTGGTAAAATTTTACAAGGTAAATGTGTGTCACATGAGGTCGATGTGATAGCGCGAAAAAATTCTGAAGTCACCATTATTGAGTGTAAATTTCACGGTGATCAAGGTCTTAATTGTAACGTTAAAATTCCTTTATATATCAATTCAAGATACCGAGATATTAAAGATAATTGGCAAAAGCTAAGGAAAAAGGAAGACCCGCTTACACAAGGTTGGGTCGTTACAAATACGAGGTTTACAAAAGATGCACTAGAATATGGTAATTGTTGTGGATTGTATTTATTGAGTTGGGATTACCCTCTAAATGATGGTTTAAAAGACCGAATTGACCGTTTAGGCTTATATCCAATAACCGTATCCACATTGCTTTCGCAACGCGAAAAGCAGTTTCTTTTAAGTCGGTCTGTTGTACTCTGTAGAGAATTAATAAACGATAAGTTTTATTTAGATCATCTTGGTGTTTCTGAAACGCGAAAAAAGAAAATTCTAGATGAAATTTCACATTTATGTGGCTAATCAAATATTAAAATGGAAAAATTTGTAAAAATCAATTTTTTAGGTGCAGCAGGAGTTGTAACGGGTTCAAAATTTTTAATTGAAACTTCAGAAAAAAATATCCTTATAGATTGTGGTATGTTTCAAGGTTTAAAAGCGCTACGAGAACTTAATTGGGAAGATCTTCCTATAGATGTAAGTTCTATTGATGTAGTGGTGTTAACTCATGGACACTTAGACCATGTTGGCTATCTTCCACGTTTGTTAAAACAAGGTTTTAAAGGAAAGATTAAAGGTACAGCACCAACTTTGGCAATTGCAGAAATTATATTAAAAGATAGTGCTAAAATACACGAGGAAGAAGCGAATAAAGCAAATAAGGAAAAATATACTAAACATAACCCTGCCTTGCCTTTTTATACTATTAAGGATGCCGAAAATACCATAAAACAATTTGAGGTAGAACTTGAAGATAAATGGGTGCAATTATCAGAACATATCGCTTTCCGTTTTCAGTATAATGGACATATTATTGGAGCAACGTTTGTAGAATTAGATATTAACAAAAAGCGATTTGTGTTTTCTGGAGATATAGGAAGAAAAAATGATTATTTATTAAGCGATCCTAAAAAACCAGAATGGGCAGATGTGTTGTTTATTGAAAGTACTTATGGTAACAAACTACATCCTGTAGAAAATATTGAAGATGTACTAACCGAAATCATTTTAGAAACAATTCATAAAAAAGGGAATCTTATAATACCCAGTTTTGCCGTAGAACGCTTACAAACATTAATATTTATTCTGTGGAAATTATATCAAAAAAACAGAATTCCTAACATTCCAATTTTTGTAGATAGTCCTATGGGAAATAATGTGTTAGATGTTTTTAAACGTTTTCCTAAATGGCATAAACTATCTTCTGAAGATTATACTGCCATGTGTAATCATGTTAATATTATTCAATCATACAAAGAAACTTGGGAAACCATTGACGATAAACGCTCTAAAATCATAATTGCAGGAAGTGGTATGGTTACAGGCGGACGCGTTTTAACCTATTTACAACAACTTATAGATGAGCCATCAACAACAGTTTTATTAGTTGGCTACCAGGCCGAAGGAACTCGAGGTAGACAACTACAAGAAGGAGCCCACGAAATTCGGTTTTTTGGAAAATACTATCCTGTAAAAGCTACGATAAAAAATATTGAAAGCTTATCGGCTCATGCAGATCAGAAAGATTTATTGGACTGGGTTAGTGATATTAAAAATGTACCAGAACATGTATATCTAATTCATGGAGAGCCAGCATCATTGGACGCTTTTAGAGTGAAATTAAAAGCTGTATACAATTGGAATGCCACCATACCTAAACTTACCAATGTAAGTAAAGTGTTGGTTTAAAAGTTAATGACTAAAACTGATATTTGTCATTTTATAAGCGCTTTATTATAAGTAATTTAGAGTTGTGAAATTTAAGTTTAATAATAAAATTTATAATTATGTCACTCATTAAATTTAACAACCGAAACAGATTATTCCCATCTTGGAATAATGAAGGCTTAAAAAATTTTTTAAGCAATGATGATTTCTTCAATAACGATTTTTTTGATGAAGATGGATTAATGCCAGCAATGAATGTTAAAGAACACGACAATGATTTTGAAATTGAATTTGCAGCACCAGGCTTTACTAAAAAAGACTTTGAAGTCACCATAGATGACAATGTACTGAATGTATGTGGTGAGAAAAAGGAAGAAAAAGAAGAGAAAAAAGAAGATTATACTCGTAAAGAGTTTAACTACAACTCTTTTAAGAGATCTCTTAACTTACCTAAAACCGTAAATACAGATCAGGATGTAAAAGCAACGTACAAAAATGGTATCCTAAAACTTAATCTTTTAAAGAAAGAAGAAGCAAAAGGGCAAGCCAAAAAAGTTATTGAAGTATTATAACAACAGAAAAAACAAAACGTGGTTTAAATGGTCACGTTTTGTTTCGTTGTTTAAAAAAAATCAAAATGAATACCACACAAACACATTTGCGTTACGTAGAATGGCTTAATGCAGAAGAAATGCATAGAGCTTCAAAAGAATGGTTATCAGAATTAAACTTTATAAAAGATGAACATCTCTTTTTTGAAGATTTAGTAACTCAATTTACATCTCAGTTAATTGCCTTAGGTAATTTTTCTAGCAGTAAAGAAATTATTGATGCCATTAACCGATCTCAAAAGCAAAACAACACGCTTATAGAGGCAGTTAGAATTCATGAAAATAAGTTACAAATAATGGTAGATGGAATTGATGAGTTAGAAGAGGAAAAGGCTTATATTAAAGAACATCGTGATTTAATTATTGCTATTTCAGAATTCTTGAATGAATATAAGTCGCTTAAGACACAGCTATTTAATATTATTAAAATTATTAAGAAAGAAGATAAGTCTAGACACCTGCTAGATAGAAAATAAGATATGATAAAACATTTTGTCTTAAGAATAAAGCATAACGAAGGTTATGTTTTTTTTATTTTTTAATGTGTAGCTAATAAGCTTTAACCAACAAAAAGCAGAAACCACAACATGTTTAAGCAGTTGTGGTTCTCTTTAATGATAGGGTGTAAACTTTTGTGTTCAATCTTATAGAGCAGATAACTTGAACTATTCTACAATATAAATCAACTCTTCTACTTCAGATAATCTAAAGTAACCAAAAGGATAATTGTCTGCATTAGTTGTATTTATACAATTACCTCTAACGGTTGCGGGTTGTGTTTCAAATGGGCCTCCGCCTTGGTCACTTCCTTGTTGTAAAAGAATAACCATAAACTCATAATACTGTTCAGAAATCCCAAAATGGCGCATTATTACTTCGTCACCAGATTCTAAATCTTCTTCAGTATAATAGGCAAAAATTTGATTACCATCAATAAATTCGTCATCTAACACGTCTAATGTTGGAATAACTGGTATATCACTTATATATTCAAAGAAGTAGTAATTATCAATATTGGCAGGATCTGTAAAATAAGTTTTTATCTCAATATCTTCGCCTGAAAAACCTCCGTCGTTAATTTGCTCTACATAATCTATTGGAACTACAGATTTCAAGGTTTCTGTTGCTGTATAAACTTCACCATTATAAGTAATAGTTAAATAATAGTCTTCATCTATAACAGGAATAAAATTAGTGTTTTTATAAATTCCGGTATTACCTTCTTCAATAAAATTAAAGGTATTATTGTTATTATCTGTTATTTGAATTGTAGCTCCATTGGCAGGAGGAACGGATTCATCAAAAAACGGTGCAGAAAGTGATAGTTTTATGCTTTGTTCGTTGCCTGGTGTATTCTTTAACCAATTAATTGAAGCTTCAATAACTAATCTTGGTTCCGCTTCATTAAGATTAACATCAATAACATCTTCGCAACTAAAGTACAAAGAGAAAATAAAGAGTATATATATTGTTTTTTTCATGATTTAAAATTTAAAATTATAAGAAACGGAAGGCACTATACCAAAAATGGCTAATCGTACAGCTTCATTAATACCTGTATTTCTATTTTCTCTAAAAGAGATACTTGCTGCGTTTTTACGGCCGTAGATATTATAAACTCCAAAAACCCATTCGCCTTTAAATTTTTTGATACTTTCTGGTTTTGGATTGTAAGTAGCTGATATGTCTAAGCGATGATAAGACGGTAATCTGCTTGAGTTTCTCGCTTCATAATTAGGAATAACCAATCCGTTATATTCATATTGTCCGTTTGGATAGGTGGTAGGCTGACCGGTTTGAAATATAAAGTTAGAACTAAAAGACCATTTTTTATTGAGTTCGTAACTTCCTGTTAAAGATATGTCATGTGTTTTATCGTAAGCTGTATTGTACCATTCTCCGTTATTAATTCCAGTTTCTGCTGCTGTTTTACCAGGAGTTCTCTGTTCAGATTTAGAAAGTGTATAAGCTAACCAACCTGTAAAACGACCTTCATTTTTTCTTAAAAGGACTTCTAAGCCATAGGCTCTTGCTTCTCCATTTAAAATGATTTGCTCAATAGCATCATTGGCTATTAAATCGGCACCATCTACATAATCGATGCGATTTTTAATAGTTTTATAAAAACTTTCAACCTCTAGAGAGAATACGTTGTTTTTAAACGTTTTAAAATAACCAATAGCAACTTGATCTAAGAGCTGAGGTTTAACATATTTACCACTTGGAGTCCAAATATCTAATGGAGTAGGTGAGCTTGTATTAGATAATAAGTGTAAATATTGACTCATTCTGTTGTAACTTGCTTTTACAGAAGCATTATCGTTAAGCTGATAAGCGACAGCAATTCGAGGTTCTATATTTGCAAACGATTCAATAACATCACTTTTATTAAAGGTTTCAGTTCCAATAGGCTCTGTTTTTTGGTAGATGCCAATATCTTCATTAAAAGTTAAAGGATTATTGTTTTCGTAGATATTTAATTCGTCTTGTCCTAAGCGATGAAACATACTTAATCTTGCTCCGTAGCTTACCGAAAGTTTGTCGCTTAGTTTATGTTCGGCATCAATATATATGGCATTTTCAAAAGCAAATTTATCAATTAGCTTATAAGGATTAATTCCGGAAGTTTCTGTCGTTGGGGTAATTTCTCCTGGATTAAATGTGTAATACATGGTGTTTAATCCATACTCGAGTTTAAAGTCATTACTTATATAATGTTTAAAATCATATTTTAAATTGAAATTTTTAATGCCAGATTCCCAATCAAATTCTACAAAGTTTAATGTTAATCCGTAGTAATAGTCTGAATAGATTAAGGAAAGGTTGGAAAATAATTTATCAGAAAACAAATGATTCCATCTAAAATTAAGCACTGTGTTTCCAAATGTGTTTTCAAAAGTATCAGAAATTTTAAAGACATCTCTGCCAAAATAACCCGATAAGTAAATATTGTTATTGTTGTTTATATTGTAACTTAATTTTGTGTTTAAATCGTAGAAATACGCTTTACTGTCTATATCAAAAAGGGGTAAAAATAAGTGGGCGTAACTACTGCGACCACCAAGTAAAAAAGAACCTTTATCTTTTTTAATAGGCCCTTCTGCTAAAAGCCTACTAGAAATTAAACCAATACCACCATTAACATGAAATTCTTTGCTATTACCTTCTTTTTGATAAATATCTAAAACAGAAGAAACACGTCCTCCATATTTTGCAGGAATTCCACCTTTATATAGTTTAAGATCTTTTATGGCATCAGGATTAAAAACAGAGAAGAAACCAAAAAGATGTGAGGAATTAAAAATAGTAGCTTCATCTAAAAGTATCAAATTCTGGTCTGCCGCGCCACCTCTAACATTAAAACCAGAAGAGCCTTCACCAGAATTAGTTACTCCTGGCAATAGTGTAATCGATTTTATCACATCTACTTCACCCAAAACCACTGGCATATTTTTAATCGTTTTTATGGATAACGAATTTACACTCATTTGTGGTTTTTTGATGTTTAGTCTTTCAATGTCATCAGTTAATATGACTTCGTCTAAAGTTTCTGCAGCCTCTTCGAGTTGATAGTTTTTAGTAAGATTGTTGGTTAATGTTATTGTTTCTGAAATGGTTTTAAATCCCAAGTAACTTATTTGTATAGTATAGGATCCTTCAGGTAATGTAATAGAGTAGAAGCCATATTCATTGGTAACACTTCCGGTTTGTAACTCTGGAATTATGATGTTAACACCAATTAGGGTTTCATTACTGAGAACATCAGTTACTTTTCCACTTAAGGTGAATTTTTCTTGTGCTTGAAGTGAGAAAGCACTCAGTAATAACGAGAGTATAATCCCTCTAAGAAGTAGTTTCATGTTTTATGTTAATTGTTGTTTTGATTGATGACATATTTTAATTAAAACGAATAACTTCTAAAGTTGTTACATTAAAAGTAAATTAAATGAATAAAAAAAAGCTTCTCGAAAGAAGCTTTTTAACATCACATTAATCTAATGTGATTATGAATTTAAAATTGAATTTAGTGCTTTGCTTGGACGCATAGCATCTGAAATCTTATCTTCATTAGGAAGGTAATAACCTTCAATATTTACAGGTTCTCCTTGACAATCGATTAGCTCTTTAACAATAGTCTCTTCATTTGACGATAATGCATTGAAAATGGTTGTAAACTCAGCTTTTAAATTGGCATCTTTATCTTGGTTTGCTAAAGCTTCAGCCCAATACAATGCCAAGTAAAAATGACTTCCTCTATTGTCTAATTCATTTACTTTCCTAGAAGGTCCTTTTTTGTTTTCTAATAACTTATCTGAAGCATCATCTAAAGTTTCACCTAAAATATGTGCTTTTTTGTTGTTATTTACTTCTGAAAAATGCTCTAATGAAACTGCTAATGCTAAAAATTCTCCTAAAGAATCCCAACGTAAATGGTTTTCTTCTAAAAATTGCTGAACATGCTTTGGTGCAGATCCGCCAGCTCCAGTTTCAAATAAACCACCACCATTCATTAATGGAACAATAGATAGCATTTTTGCACTTGTTCCAACTTCTAAAATTGGGAATAAATCTGTTAAATAATCTCTTAACACGTTTCCTGTTACTGAGATGGTATCCTTTCCTTCTTTAATGCGTTTTAATGTAAAATTGGTAGCATCTTCTAAAGATAAAATTCTAATATCTAAACCTTCAGTATCATGGTCTTTTAAATACGTGTTAACTTTTTTAATTAATTCAGCATCGTGTGCTCTTTTCTTATCTAACCAAAAAACGGCAGGTGTTTGTGAAGCTCTTGCTCTAGTTACAGCTAATTTTACCCAATCTTGGATTGGAGCATCTTTTGCTTGGCACATTCTCCAGATATCACCTTCTTCAACCTTATGACTTAATAATACATTGCCATTGGCATCAATAACTTCTACCTTTCCTTTAGATGCTATTTCGAAAGTTTTATCATGAGAACCATACTCTTCTGCTTTTTGAGCCATAAGTCCAACATTAGGAACTGTTCCCATAGTTGTTGGATCAAAAGCACCATGTTTTTTGCAAAAATCAATAGTTGCACTATAAACACCAGCATAACTACTGTCTGGTATAACCGCTTTAGTGTCTTGTTGTTTCCCTTCTGCATTCCACATTTGCCCAGAAGTTCTAATCATTGCTGGCATTGAAGCATCAATAATAACATCACTTGGTACGTGAAGATTGGTTATGCCTCTATCTGAATTTACCATTGCTAAATCAGCACTATGATCTAGAGTAAAACGAATATCTTCTCTTATTTCGTCGCGTTTATCTTCTGGAAGATCGCCTAATTTTTCAAGTAAATTTCCAAAACCATTATTTACATCAACACCTATTTTATCAAATGTTTGTCCATGTTTTTCAAATAAATCTTTGAAGAATACACGTACAGCATGACCAAAAATGATTGGGTCAGAAACCTTCATCATTGTTGCTTTCATATGCAATGAAAACAATACACTGTTATCTAAGGCATCTTCTACTTGCTCTTCTAAAAATTCGATTAAGGCTTTTTTGCTCATTACTGTAGCGTCAATAATTTCGCCTTTTAGTAAGCCTAAATTGTCTTTTAGGTTGGTTTGATTGCCTTTTGTATCTGTATGTACAATTTTTACTGTAGTTGCATCTGCAAGTGTTACAGATTTTTCATTGTGCGCAAAATCTCCTTTAGACATTGTTGCGACATGTGTTTTAGAATCTGAAGACCATGCTCCCATACTATGCGGATTTTTCTTAGCATAGTTTTTTACCGCTTTAGGTGCGCGTCTATCAGAATTTCCTTCTCTAAGTATTGGGTTTACGGCACTTCCTTTTATCTTGTCATAACGTAATTTGATGTCTTTTTCTGCGTCATTTTGTGGTTCTTCTGGGTAATCAGGAAGTTTAAAACCTTTGTTTTGAAGTTCTTCAATAGCAGCAGTAAGTTGTGGTACAGATGCACTAATATTTGGTAATTTTATAATGTTAGCTTCTGGTTTTTTTACCAATTCGCCTAATTCTGCTAATGCATCAGATACTTTTTGATCTTCAGTTAAAAAATCTGGAAAAGCGGCTAATATTCTAGCGGCTAAAGATATATCTTTTGTTTCTATGGTTATGCCTGAAGACTTTGTAAATGCTTGAACAATTGGTAAGAATGAACGTGTTGCTAAAGCTGGTGCTTCATCTGTTTTTGTGTAAACAATCTTTGCTGTTTTTGTCATAAGTCTTGAAAATAAATTGAATAAATTTCTCCTCGAAATTGAGAAATGCGAATATACGAAAACGTTTGATTTTAACAGGTATATGATTTATACTAAACAAGATCAAATTTTATGATATTGATAATTTAATAGCTAAAACCTTGAATTTATTCTATTATCTTAATATGAAAGCTTTCTAATAAGCCATAAATGTTTTCTTTTGAAAATGAGGCACTTTTAATTTTATTTAATGCAGGATTAATATTGAAATTAAATGCAGAAGTAAAATCAGAATATTCAATGTTGGTTCTATCGAAGGTAGCTCCTAATAAATCACAATCTTTAAAAACCACATATTTGGCCTCAGCTTCTGTGAAATCTACTTGATGCATTGTACATTTTAAAAAATTGGTTTTGCTGATTTTTAATTGATAAAAACTACTAAAATTAAGCGTACAATCTATAAACTTGAAAGACAATAGAAAGGGGTTACAACTTTGAAATATAACACCTAAGATTTTACAGCCTTTAAAAGTAACATCATTAAAAGATGTGTGCATTACATTAGCATTGCTGAAATTACAATCTAAAAAATCACATTCTAAAAAGCTAATGTTTGAAAGATCTGAATTTTCAAAATTACAATTGGTAAACGTACAGTCTGTATATTCTGTTTTAAAAAGATTGCTAGTGGTGTAATCTTTGTTTTTGAAATCGTGGTTTTCTGTTAGTGGTTGGTCCATGTTGCAAGAATACGAAAAGAAATGTATTTGCCACAGCCTAGTGCGGTTTGTTATTAAATTAGACTCTATAAATGTAGGTAAGGGTGTTAACTTTACTAAAAACAAAAAGCCATATCACTCAGAGAAATCTGTGCTGACATGGCTTTCTTAGAAACAGTACTAACATAACCTATTTAGTTTTTGCTAACTCAGTTGATAGACAAATGCCATCACCTTTTTCGGTTTAAGAGTTACTGTTTCAATTCGAAACATTTCATAACTTTCAAAATGTATTGACCTGATATTACTTTGTTTCTTAGGCTTGTTTTTCTTGATGTTTTCTTAATACCTTCAACTTTAACAAATATTAAGACTAAAACATTGCTCGTCCTTTTCGTGTTCACTTTCAATCCCATTACTTCTTCGGAGCTTTTCACTTTACCAATATAACCTACAATAGTGTGTTATATTATTAAAGCTTCTTGATTGCTTTGCAAACACTTGTTTTACACAAGTTGCTATACAACCTCAAAAAACAACCTCAATATATAAAGAACAAATCTTTAATATACATTAACATAATTCAAAACCAAACTTAGTTTTGTCGTTAATTGTTTTACTAAGTTAATGAAATATTTTGGATATCTATGAGGTTTTAACGTTTTAGATATCAACAGTTTATGAACTCATGTTATTAACAAATGTTAATAACCAAAAAAGCCTTCTTAAAGAGAAGGCTTTTAATTGTAATATATAAGTTTGAATTATCTTCTAACTTCTTTGATTCTTGCTTTCTTACCAGTAAGACCTCTAAAGTAGAAAATTCTAGCTCTACGTACTTTACCACGTTTGTTAACTTCTACTTTTTGTAAAGCAGGTAAGTTAATTGGGAAGATACGCTCTACACCAATTGTTCCTGACATTTTACGGATGGTAAACGTTTCAGAAGATCCACTTCCTTTACGTTGTAATACAACACCTCTAAAAAACTGCGTACGCACTTTTTCACCTTCTCTAATTTCGTAGTATACTGTGATGGTATCACCAGCACTAAATTCTGGAAAGTCTTTACGGGTTACAAATTCGTCTTGTACAAATTTTACTAAAGAACTCATTTTATTTTATTTATAATAGTTGATTCAAAGCAACATTCACGATTCTCGCCAGAGGTTGGTCTAAATTGGTTTGCAAAAGTACTACTTTTTTGCTTATTTGCAATGCTTTGTTATTTTATTTTTTAGTCTTCCGTTGGAAGTTGTCCTGAGCTTATTTTATAATTTATTTTTTTGAAAATTCTGATACAACTAAAATGATTAAACCAACTGAAAATATTAAATATGATACATTTTGAATTATAATTGAAATCCCTTGTTTTAATAATAAGGTGTCTACACTTTCTGCACTCGCAAAAATACGGATAACCAAACTAGCAACAGAAGTTAGTATAACTAGTACACTACCAATTAATATTAACCAAGTCGCTAGGGTACGCTTTTTTATAAAGAGAATTATGCTAGCAATTAATACTATAAAAGTTGATAACGCACTAATAATTTGACCAGTATAAAAGAGAATTTCTGTAGAACTATTCATAGGTAATGTGCTTAGTCTTTAAGTAAATCTGGTCGTCTTTCTTTAGTTCTTTTATAAGCTTGTTCCTCTCTCCATTTTTCAATTTCCTTAAAATTACCGCTAAATAATACTTCTGGAACTTTCATGCCATCATATTCTCTAGGCTTAGTATAAATAGGTGGTGCTAATAAATTATCTTGAAAAGAATCGGTTAGGGCAGAGGTTTCATTACCTAAAACTCCAGGAATTAATCGGATGACAGCGTCGCATAATACAGCTGCACCTAATTCTCCACCTGACAATACATAATCTCCAATAGATATTTCACGAGTGATAAATTTATCACGTACGCGTTGGTCCACTCCTTTATAATGTCCACACAAAATAATAATGTTTTCTTTTAAAGAGGTTTGGTTAGCAATACTTTGGTTAAGCTGCTCTCCATCTGGAGTCATATAAATAATTTCATCGTAAGTACGTTCTTGCTGTAATTTAGAAATACACTTATCAATAGGTGCTATGGACATTACCATTCCTGCGCCTCCTCCAAACTGTGTGTCGTCTACAGATTTATAGCCACCTATAGCATAATCTCTTAAATTATGAAAGTGGACTTCTACTAAACCGGCTTCAATGGCACGTTTTAAAATAGAGGCTTCAAACGGACTTTTTAAAAGTTCTGGTAATACGGTTATAATATCTATGCGCATAATATGTTCAAATAAGTTGCAAAGGTATGTTTAATTGCGATGTTTTTTTATTTTTAATAGTGATTTTCTAAAAATGATACAGAAGGGTTTAATCCTATTTTTAGTTTCTAAATAGAAATTGAATTAAAGTTTATATGGATAATCTTAAATTGAAAGGCAGAGGTTAGTTTCTATAGTTTAGGATATAAAAAAATCCGCAATTAAAATTACGGATTTTTATGGTGTTAAAGTATTTTAAATTAAGTGTTTGCAGCACTTTAATTTAAGACTTTTGCTTATTCAATTCGTCTTGTAATTGACGTCTTACTTTTTGCTCACGCTCTAAAGCATTTCGTCTATGCTCTTCAAATTCTGTTTCTACTTCGTCTAATTTGTGTTTAGCATCACGTGTTGCAGAATTACTGCCTTTAAATTTATAGATAAAGAATAATAAAAATGCTAATAAACCAGCAATAATAGACCACATAATAACATTGTAATTGGTTTTACTAGTTTGCATACCTAATAGTGCCATATTATTTTTTTCAGAGTCTGTTTGCTCTAGGCTAGTCTGCGTATTGGCAAGTTTTGTTTTTAGTTCTTCAATTTCTTTGGCTTGGTTTTCAACAACTTTTTCAGAACTTTCTAATTTAGAATAGGTTGTTTTTAAAGAATCGAGAACATTATTTTTTAAAGTAAGAAGTGAAGAAAATTTTACAGCTTCATAGCGCTGTCCATCTGTACCTTTGAAATTACCAGATTTTTTAAATACATATTCAAACTGGCTGTCAATATTGCCACTATTTAAGGACAATTTGTCTTCTGCTTCTTCATTGCTCTTTTGTGCGTTTACAGATTGTAAACTCATTGTAACTAATAGAATTACAGAAAGTTTGGTTAAGAATTTCATCTTAGTTGTAATTTTAATTTTGGTTAGATTAATTGATTGCCAAGATAATAATTTTATAAAGATTTCATAAAGAATTACTAAACAATTAGCCTCACAATATAGTAAGGCATTTTATATACGGTAAAAACGTTGTTTTAGATGTTTAGTATAGGAGGCTTATTCAAATTAATAACTAACAAAAAATCTCGCCTAAAAGACAAGATTTTATGAGTTATTAATTTTTTAAAATAAGTCTAATAATAAGCATAACGTCTTACTTTAGAAATATATTTAGCTAAACGAATTACCTGGTGGCTATAGCCATATTCGTTATCGTACCATATATATAGTATTGCATTTTTTCCATCAGCTCTTACGATAGTCGCTTTGCTATCATATATAGAAGGAGCAGAACTGCCAACGATATCGCTAGAGACTAACTCGTCACTCATTTCGTATTTAATTTGTTCAACTAAATCACCTTCAAGTGCATACTTCTTCATGATAGAATTCATACTTTCAACAGACGTTTTGTTTTCTAATTCTAAACTTAGAATAGCTAATGATCCGTTTGGTACAGGAACTCTAATAGCATTAGAGGTTAGTTTTCCTTCTAAAGATGGTAATGCTTTACTAACGGCTTTTCCTGCGCCAGTTTCTGTAATTACCATATTTAAAGCAGCGGCACGTCCGCGTCTGTATTTACTGTGGAAATTATCTACTAAGTTTTGATCGTTTGTATAGGCGTGAATCGTTTCTAAATGTCCAGTTTTTACTCCAAAAGAATCTTCAACAGCTTTTAATATTGGTGTAATAGCATTTGTTGTACATGATGCTGCTGAGAAAATATTAACTTCATCAGGATTGTACTCTTTATGATTAACTCCATGTACTATGTTAGGAATTCCTTTTCCTGGTGCAGTTAATAATACTTTATCAACACCTTTTGCTTTTAAATGTCTGCTTAAGGCTTCTTTATCTCTAAATGCTCCTGTATTATCAATAATTAGAGCATTGTCAATTCCGTATGTTGTATAATCAATATCTTCTGGTGCATTAGCTGAGATGATATTTACAGTAGTGCCATTAATAATTAGGGCAGAATTTTTAACATCGGTGCTTACTAGTCCAGAAAAATCACCATGTACAGAGTCATTTCTTAATAATGATGCACGTTTTTCTAAAACCGTTTCGTTTATAGCTCCTCTAGTAACAATTGCTCTTAATCTTAATTGGTTACCTTTACCTGTACGAGTCATTAACTCACGTGCTACTAATCGACCAATTCTTCCAAATCCATAAAGCACAACATCTTTTGGTTTTATGCCTTCATTTTCTTTAGCATTATCTAATTTAGAAGCGACAAAAGCAGTAGCGTTACTATATTTTTGATCTTCTAAATGAAACTCGTAAGTTAGTTTTCCTATATCTAGCTTTGCTGGTGGCAGATCTAAAGTATTAATTGCTTGTGCAATTTCAACAGAATCGAAAATAGAAATAGGTTTTTGAACAAATTCACCTGCATATTCGTGCAAGTTTAAAATTTCGCTCACATTTCTATCGATTAATTGATTTCTAAATAACACAAGTTCAATAGACTTGTCGTACCATAAGTCGCTTACAATTTTAATAAATTCAACCGTTGCTCTGCGACGATCTGCTTGAAATGCTAACTCTTTTTCGTAAGTGTCGTTAAAACCCATTTGTTTTTGGTTTAATAAAATTAAATTTTGTGCAAAAATACATATTTCAAACGTTTTCGTAATGCTTTTTGACGAAAATAAAAACCCTTCAAAGAATATTACTTTGAAGGGGTAATTAAGTCTATTTATAGGTGTGTTTTATCTAAAACTATGAATGATTTTCTCTCCTTGTTTATTGATGATTTCAATTTGAAGAGGTTCTCTAGGATTTCTAGTTCTTAATGCTTTTTGAGCATCATCAACGGAATATAATTTTTCACCGTTAATTTTTGTAACGATACAACCTTCTTCAACACCTACACGATTCCAACCAGCCTTGTAGTTTTCATCTGCAAACTTCGAAATTTTCACTCCATACTCTGTGTTGAAGTTTTTTAAATCTTTTTTAGAGGCATTTTTTACAAATCCTATTTTTTCAACGACAGTTGTTGTTGGTTTTAGTAATGTTACTGGAAGCGTTTTTTCATCTCCATCTCTTAATAATGTCACATTAACAGTGTCATCAGGATTTTTGGTTTTTAAATAGCCTGTTAAATCTGCAAATTTATGGATGTAAATATTATCAATTTTCTTTATGATATCTCCAGGTTTAATGCCCGCTTTTTCGGCTCCGGTGTCTTCTTGTACCTCACTTATATATACACCTTCAATTTCATTTAACTTGTTCTCAATAGCTTCTCGAGAATTTTTGTTTAGTATGGAGACACCAAGAATACCGTTCTGTACATTTCCATATTCCATGATATCATTTACTATTTTTCGAGCAATATTGCTTGGAACGGCAAAAGAGTATCCTATATAAGAGCCTGTTTGTGAGGAAATAGCAGTGTTAATTCCTATTAAATCTCCATTGGTATTAACTAAAGCACCTCCAGAGTTTCCAGGATTTACAGCAGCATCGGTTTGTATGAACGATTGCTGATGTTGACCTGTTAAATCTCTCGATTTAGCACTAATAATCCCTGCGGTTACTGTAGAATTTAAGTTAAACGGATTTCCAACAGCTAACACCCATTCTCCGATTTTGGCATTATCAGAATCTCCAAAAGCCATAAATGGTAATTCTTTTTCTGTTTCTATTTTTAATAGAGCAATATCAGTAGATTCGTCTGTGCCAATCAATTCAGCGTCATAAGTTTTATTATCATTTAAAGTAATACTGATTTCGTTGGCATTTTTTATAACGTGGTTATTTGTAATAATATAACCGGTTGGTGAAATTATGACACCACTTCCTGTACCAACTTGCGCACGTTGTGAGCTACGACCATAAAATAAATCGCGCATAGAGATAGGTGCATTTATAATAGCAGTATTCTTAACGTGTACAACAGCATCTAATGATTTTTCTGCCGCTTTTACAAAATCTGGAGCAGAGGTAGTACTACTCGTTATAGTATTATTTGTAGGTACAAAGACAGGAAGGTCAGATGACTGCTCAACGGCTAATGGCTGTGTTTCGTTTTCAATAAAAAATTTGTATCCTCCTAAGGTTAATAAACCTCCAAGAGCAGAAACAAAGACTAATGTTAGGATCTTCTTCATTTTTTTTAAATTTAAATATTACTATTTCATTTTAACTAACGATTAAAATTAGATAATTATTGATTTCAATTTTTAATTTAACGACTTTTTAACGCCAATTTTAACGCGTGTTTAACAACTGTTTTTAACGTCTAATATTCTTATATTTGCCCTTAATTATGAATATGACATTTTATAAATATCAGGGCACGGGAAACGATTTTGTAATCGTAGATAACCGTTTACAAACAATAAACAAAAATGATACCAAACGCATAGCACGTCTATGTCATCGACGTTTTGGCATAGGAGCAGACGGATATATTCTTTTAGAGAATGATGATAACACCGATTTTAAAATGGTTTATTACAATGCAGACGGCAATGAAAGTACTATGTGTGGTAATGGTGGCCGATGTATTGTTGCTTTTGCAAATTTTTTAGGTATGATAAAGAACGAAACAACATTTGTCGCTATTGACGGATTACACAAGGCAAAGATTGAAAATGGAATGGTTTATCTTCAAATGCAAGATGTTTCTGAAATTAAAACCTTTGATAATCATCAATTTTTAGATACAGGTTCTCCGCATCATGTAGAAATGGTTTCAGGTTTAGCCAATTTTGAAGTAAAAGCGAATGGTTCAAAAATTAGATACGGCGAGCCTTATAACAAAGAGGGGAGTAATGTGAATTTTGTAGAGCAATTATCAGACGATAATTTTGCGGTTAGAACATACGAACGCGGTGTAGAAGATGAAACATTATCTTGTGGCACAGGAGTGACCGCAGTTGCTTTAGCAATGCACAAATCTGGTAAAACTAAAAGTGAAAACATTAGTTTAAAGACAGAAGGCGGAGAGCTTAACGTTACTTTTAAAAGTAACGATAAAGGTTATAAGAATATTTGGTTAGTAGGACCAGCTGAACAAGTTTTTAAAGGAGAGATAGAATGGTAAGTTTGCAAGGAGAGCATATCTATTTAAGAGCTTTAGAACCTGAAGATTTAGAGTTTGTTTATAGCATTGAAAACGATACGTCATTGTGGTATTTAAGCGATACACAAACGCCGTACTCTAGATTTTTAATCAAACAATATCTCGAAAATGCCCAGCAAGATATCTTTGAAGCTAAGCAACTAAGGTTAGCCATTTGTAATACGAAAAACAAAACGATTGGTTTAATAGATGTGTTTGATTTTGATATAAAAAACAAACGTGCTGGTATTGGCATTCTTATTCAAAATGAAAAAAATCGAAACCTTGGTTATGGTAAAGAAGCACTAAGTTTATTGGTGAATTATTGTTTTCAGACATTACATTTGCATCAGGTTTATGCTAATATTTCCGAAAGTAATTCTGCCAGTTTAAAGTTGTTTAAAGGTAATGGCTTTGAAATAATAGGATTAAAAAAAGATTGGAGTTTTGATGGCGAAACCTACACAAACGAATATATATTACAACGAATTAAAGATTAACTATGTACATTAAAAAAATACTTTGGGCTGTTGCGCTTATCGGTTTAGTAATTTGTGGAGCAGTTGCCTATTATTTTTATAGCGCTATGTTTTCGTCTAACACAAAGTTTGAAAATGAAACCGCATATATTTATGTGCCTACGAATTCAACATATGCCGAAGTACGTTCTCAATTAGAACCACTTTTAGATAATATAAATACGTTTGACGCTTTAGCAAAGCAGAAAAAATACAGTACAAATATTAAAGCCGGTCGTTTTGCTATTTCTAAGGGAATGAATAATAATGATATTATTAATTCTATACGAAGTAAGAACCTACCAATTAAAATTGCATTTAATAATCAGCATAGTTTAGCAGATTTAGCAAGTAGAGTAAGTAAACAAATTGAAGCAGATAGTTTGTCGTTATTAAAAGCAATGTCAGACGATACTTTTTTAGCTGAGAATGGTTTTAATAAGGCAACAGCCTTAGGTATGTATTTGCCTAATAGTTATGAATTTTTCTGGAATACATCTGCAGAAACTTTTAGAGATAGAATGTTAACGGAGTACAACCGATTTTGGACAGATACCAGAAAAGCACAAGCTAAAAAATTAAATTTAACTCCTAATGAAGTTATAACCTTAGCGTCTATTGTTCATGAAGAATCAAAACAAGCCGATGAACAGCCTAGAGTTGCAGGAGTGTATCTCAATAGATTACGAATAGGTATGCCTTTACAGGCCGATCCTACTTTAAAATTTGCAGCTTATCAATTGCCTCAGTATAAAAATACAATCATTAGACGTGTTTTAAATGTGCATAAAGATATTGTTTCGCCTTATAATACTTATAAAAATACAGGTTTACCACCAGGATTAATTGCTATGCCAGATTTATCAGCTATAAAAGCTGTCTTAAATCCGGAAAAGCATAGTTATTTGTATTTTGCTGCAGATGCCAAACGTTTGGGATATCATAAGTTTGCTAAAACTTTAGGGCAGCACAACAATAATGCAAGAGCATATCATCAGTATTTATCCTCTCAAGGTATTAATAAATAAGGTGAAGCACGTTTATGTTTATATCATAGTTTTTTTATTATTAGGTAACTCGCTTTTTTCTCAATCTAAATTTAATACTTTTTTAAAGCCTAGTGATTCGCTTAATGTATTACGACGCAATACCGTTGTTATAACACAAACGGCATTGGCTTCAGCGACATTAATTGGGCTTAATCAATTGTGGTATGCAGATTATCCGCGTTCTAATTTTAAGACCTTAAATGATAGTGGAGAGTGGTTACAGATGGATAAAATGGGCCATGTGTTTTCATCCTATCAATTAGGAAGATTTGGATTTAATACATTAGACTGGGCTGGAGTTGGTAAAAAAGATCGGATGCTTTATGGGTCAACCTTAGGTTTAGGGTTTTTAACAGCAATAGAAGTAATGGATGGTTTTTCAAAAGAATGGGGCTTTTCGTGGACCGATATGGCCGCTAATGCAGCGGGAACCGGATTACATGTGGGGCAAGAATTACTTTGGGCAGAACAACGTATAGTGTTAAAATACTCCTTTCATAGAACTAAGTTTGCAAAACAACGTCCAAGTAAGTTAGGTAGTGGACTTTCTGAAGAGTTTCTAAAAGATTATAATGGTCAAACCTATTGGCTAAGTGTTAATCTTAATTCGTTTTTAAAAACAGAAACTATTCCTGATTGGTTGAATTTGGCTTTTGGGTATGGGGCAGAAGGTATGTTAACAGGAGAAGCAAATGATGCTTTGTTCACAGATCAGAATAGAACGCGTCAATATTACCTTAGTTTAGATGTGGATTTAACTAGAATTAAGACAAATTCTAACTTTTTAAAAACCATTTTCGACGTTTTTAACGTTATAAAAGTCCCGTTTCCTACTTTAGAATTCAATGATAAAAGAGGTGTGAAATGGCATTGTATATACTTTTAAAGTGGGTTTTTGCACTTAATCGGTTGATTTTCAGTTGTTGTAAAATTGTTGTATATTTGCACGCGAATTTTGTAAGACGGTTTGGGGAAACTTTTTTACAGTAAAAATTTAGCTGTTATGACTAAAAATAGCGTTAAGAATTTTGTAATACCATTTACAATCTGTGTATTTAGTGCGTTAGCATTATATCCTGATTCATCTCTTGATCCTGAAATATATTCTACAGAAGGATTAGAGCTTAATTATAATATTTCTGAGGAATTAGCTATGGCTAATCAAGACCAATTTATTGAACATAGCATCTTTACTCCACATTTAGGAAAATCTTTTGAAGGATTTAAAGAGGCTTTGGCATTTAAAGAGTCTCGAGGAAACTATTTTACGGTGAATACTTTAGGGTATTTGGGTAAATATCAGTTTGGATCTGAGACTTTAAAATTGCTAGGAATTTATACTCCAAATCAATTTTTATATAATCCAGAATTGCAAGAAAAAGCGTTTATTGCCAATGCAGAGCGTAATAAATGGGTGCTTAGGAAAGACATTAAACGTTTTGAAGGGCAGCATATTTCGGGAATCAAAGTAACCGAGTCTGGAATTTTAGCAGCTGCACATTTAGCTGGTCCTGGAAATGTAAAAAAGTTTTTGCGTAGTCATGGAGGTAATAATCTTTCGGATGCTTATGGCTCTTCTGTTAGGTATTATATGAAAAAGTTTTCGGGTTATGATACGTCTATGATTAAGCCTGATAAGAAAGCTAAGGTTACCTTATAGTTTTTTATTAATAGTAAGCTCTTAGTCTTTCTGAATAATAAAGATTGCTGGTCTCTTATGTAAATCCTCTTTATTATGTTTCCAGTCTTTTGCTGTTTTTGTTTTGATAAACTCAGTTGGTAAGGTTAAATCGCATGCCACACAAATTCTTGTATTTGGATGTAGCGTATTAGCTAAATCTTCAAGCATTTTCATATTCCTATAAGGAGTTTCAATAAAGATTTGAGCTTGATTGTATTCTGAAGATAAACGCTCTAAAGTTTTTAATTTCGCTTTTCGTTCGCTTTTGTCAATGGGTAAATAACCGTTAAAAGTAAAACTTTGGCCGTTCATTCCAGAGCCCATTAAAGCGAGTAGAATAGAAGATGGTCCAACAAGAGGAACAACTGTTATATCCATTTGATGTGCTAAACTTACAATGTCAGCTCCTGGGTCTGCAATAGCAGGACAGCCTGCTTCAGATATCAAACCAATAGAGTTTCCTTCTAGACATGCGTTTAAATATGTATTACGTTCGGCCTCAGCTGTGTATTTATTTAATACTTGAAGCTTTAATGAAGGTTGCGATTTACTAGGCGAGACACGCTTTATAAAACGTCGAGCTGTTTTTTCATTTTCAACAATATAATAATCGAGGTGCTCAATTATTTTTTTAATAGAGATGGGTAAAACTTCGAGTGGCGGATTATCACCTAGTCGTGTAGGTATAAGGTATAATTTTCCTTTGGGATTGTTCATTAGTGTATAACCAGTTTATGTGTGCTTTGATTTCCTTTTTGATTCTTAATTTTTAAAACATAAATACCACTAGAGAGTTGAGATGTCTTTATTGTTTGAATCGTTTCCGTATTTCTTTGAATTACTTTTACTTCTTTACCTTGTAAATTATAAATCGTAATTTGATTTGAAATGTCTGTATTGTTATTTGGGCCAAAATTGATGTTAAATATGCCTTTTGTTGGATTAGGGTAAATAGAAATATTAGAAGATATATTGTCATTAATACTTAAGCTCGTATCAATTAGTTTGTAGATATTACCACTTGATATATCAGCAATATAAAGTTCTCCGTTAATATCTTCTCCAAAAGTAGACCAATTACCATTAAATAGACTTAGGTTTTTGTCCCAAGCCTCTGTTGTTTCATTGTAATGTAAGTAGCCAATTTCTTGACTACAATAATCGGCAAAGAAGTACAAACCATTAAAGTTAGGGTAATTGGTGCCTCTGTACCTATAACCTCCAGTAATAGAACATTTAAAAAGGCCATCACCAGAATGGCTATAGCCTTCTATAGGAAAGGTATATGCACTTGAATCTGAGCAATCATCTGTAATGTATGGGCCATTGCCTTCGTAGCATCTCCAGCCGTAATTAAGGCCTGTTGCAGCTTCTGCTGCAGAAACCATATTAATTTCTTCATAACCACTTTGTCCAACATCAGCAATCCATAAATCATTGGTTTGACGATCAAAAGAAAATTTCCATGGATTTCTTAGGCCATAAGCAAAAATTTCATCCCTAACATCAGGATCTCCTATAAAAGGGTTGCTTGATGGAATGCTATAATTTTGTGTTGCTGTGATAGAATTAATATCTAGTCTTAAAATATTACCTAGTAAGGTTAATGTATTTTGTGAGTTGTTTTGTGGGTCATCGTATAGGCCTCCATCACCTGAAGCAATATATAAAAAACCATCACTAGCAAAAGCCATGTCTCCTCCATTATGATTGCTATAAGGTTGATCATAAGTTAGAATAATAAACTCTGAAGAAGCATCTGCTAATAAGGGATTTGTAGCGTCTCTTGAAAATCTTGAAATTACAGTATTCCCTGAGTTGTTAATATAGTTAACAAAAAAGTAACCGTTGGTAGCGTAGTCTGGATGAAAGGCTAAGCCCAAGAGACCTCTTTCGTTTCCTGTGTTTATGACAATACTATCAATATCTAAAAACGGAGCACTTTGAATTGTACCATCGGCATTAATTATTTTTATATAACCATCTTGTTCTACAACATATAGTTTGTTGTCGCCTGCATGTTTGATGCTAATAGGGCGGTCTAAATTTGAAGCAAAGAGTTCTAAATTTAGTTCTTGAGCATTGGAAAAAGGAGTAGTTGTAAATACTAAGAAAACTAGAACTATTAATGATTTCATCTTAATTTGTTAATGGGATTAGGTACTAATTTACAAAAAAAGACTTTTGCAATAAGGAATATTGTGTGTATTAGTGTTTCAAAGTCTTTGTAATTATGTCACAAGTATCATTAGCGAGCTTAAAAACGTATTCAAAATCACTTTTATCTCCATAATAAGGGTCTGGCATATTCTTATCTTTAATAGCAGCATTAGCATTGAGAAAGAGCTTTACTTTTTTGATATCAATATCATTTCTCGCTAAGCTAATAATATCAGTATAGTTAGATTGATCCATGGCGTAGATGTAATCAAACAGGTCAAAGTCGGAAACTTTAAACTGTCTAGCGCTTTGTGTGCTAATGTCTATGCCGTTTTGTTTTGCAACAGCAATAGAGCGTGTGTCAGGAGTATTTCCTATGTGGTAGGCAGCAGTACCTGCAGAATCAACATAAAAAAGGTCTGTTGGAAGTTTAGATTGCAGAATACCATGAGCTAATGGAGAACGGCAAATATTCCCCAAGCATACCATTAAGATACTAGTCATATTAAAAGCGAATTAAAGCGCTAATTTTTTAGATAAATCTTCAACATACTTTCTGAATTGCTTATCTGTTGACGATAAATTATCAACAGTTTTACATGCATGTAGTACGGTAGCGTGGTCACGCTGTCCTATTTGAGAGCCAATACTAGCTAATGAAGCTTTGGTGTATTTTTTAGCAAAGAACATAGCTAACTGACGCGCTTGTACAATATGACGTTTACGTGTTTTAGATTGAAGTGTATTCACATCCATTTGGAAATAATCGGAAACTACTTTCTGAATGTAATCAATAGATACTTCTCGTTTAGTGTTCTTAACAAACTTCTCTACAATATCTTTTGCAAGATTGATTGTAATTTCTTTTTTGTTGAAAGAAGACTGAGCGATTAATGAAATAATGGCACCTTCTAGTTCTCTAACATTAGTTTTAATATGTTTGGCAACATATTCTATAATATCTTCTGGCATTTCAACACCATCTCTGTAGAGTTTATTCTTTAAAATTGAAACTCTAGTTTCAAAATCAGGTGTTTGTAACTCGGCTGAAAGTCCCCATTTAAAACGCGATAATAAGCGTTGTTCAATATCTTGCATATCTACGGGAGCTTTATCACTTGTTAAAATAACTTGCTTACCGTTTTGATGTAAATGATTGAAAATATGGAAGAAGACGTCTTGCGTACCTGTTTTTCCGGAAAGGAATTGTACGTCGTCAATAATTAAAACATCTATAATTTGATAGAAGTGAATAAAATCATTTCTATTATTCTTTTTTACAGAATCTATGTATTGTTGCGTGAATTTTTCAGCAGAAATATATAAAACTGTTTTTTCAGGATATTTATCTTTAATATCAACACCTATAGCATGTGCTAAGTGTGTTTTTCCTAAACCAACACCACCAAAAATTAATAGTGGGTTAAAAGAGGTGCCACCTGGTTTGTTAGCAACTGCAATACCTGCGTTTCTAGCTAAACGGTTAGAGTCACCTTCTAAGAAATTTTCAAAACTGTAACTTGGATTAAGTTGCGATTCGATCTTTACATTTCTAATACCAGGAATTATAAACGGATTTCTTAATTCAGGACTTTTATTATTAAAAGGTACATCTACATCTTGCGATTTTACAGCAGACCTATTTGAACTTGGAATCTTTTCAGTGAAAGGTTGTTTATTGCCATAGGTGTTTTCCATTTTAATAACGTAAACCAATTTGGCATCTTCACCTAGCTCTTTAGTTAGAGAAACCTTTAAGATTTTTACATAATGTTCTTCTAACCATTCGTAGAAAAATTTGCTAGGAACTTGAATGCTCAATGCGTTACCAGAAAGCTTCACTGCATCTATAGGTTCAAACCAAGTCTTATAGGCTTGTGGTTGGATATTATCTTTTATAAAAGCAAGACAATTACTCCATACAGATTGCGCTGTGTTCTCCATGCGTTAAGTTAAATTTTTCGTTGTTAGTTATATTAGCAAAAAAAAAGAGAAAATAGGATTCTCTAGTAGTTTTCAACAGGACAAATATGTGAACAAAATTCTTAATAAAAAAATTAAATAGTTTTGAATATTTAGAATTTTTTCCTCATGTTTAAAACGAATTTTAAAATTACAATATTTTTTCTTAATCTAAGATTTATATATGAATTATAATGAAACTAAAATAAGAGTACGCTACGGCGAGACAGACCAGATGGGCGTTGTGTACCATGGGAACTATGCTATATATTTTGAGGTAGGTAGAACCGAGTGGTTACGTGAGTTTGGACTTAGTTATAGCGGAATGGAGGCTGATGGGATTATGTTGCCAGTGGTTTCATTGTCTATAAATTACAAAAATTCAGCACGTTATGATGATGTGCTTAAAGTAAAAACAACACTTAAAAAGATGCCAACGGCAACCATAGAATTTGAATATGAATTGCGAAACCAATCTGATGTTTTATTGGCTACCGGGAGTACAATTTTAGCATTTATTGACACGAAGAAGAATAGGCCTACACGATGTCCAAAATATCTTTTAGACAAACTGCAAAATTATTCGTTATAATTCATCGATAGTTACACCGAAAAATTGATCGAATAGTTCAAATAGTTTAGAACTGTGACTTTTTCTGACAGATATTTCTAACAAACAATTTAATTCTAAGGTCTGATTTGTAATTTCAACATCATTCTCTTTTAAAATTCGCATCACTTTGCTCATGTTTTTATATTCGAATTTGAGTTGAAATTTTTTATTAATTGTTTTTTCTACAATTTTTGAAGCATCTAATGCTAATTGCGCACCTGTTCGGTAAGCATTAATAAGACCTCCAACTCCAAGTTTTACACCTCCATAATATCTCACTACTATAATTAGGATGTTGGTAACTTCAAAAGATTGTATTTGACCGTAAATTGGCATTCCTGCAGAATTGTTAGGTTCTCCGTCATCATTAGCTCTGTATTGAATAGCTTCTGTTCCTATTTGGTATGCGTAACACCAATGTCTGGCGGCATAATGCTCTTTTTTTATGTCTTCAAGATGTTGTTTTACTTGTTCTTCTGTGGTAACAGGAAAAGCAAAACCATAGAATTTACTATTCTTGTCTTTAAATAATTCGCCTTGAGCAGGAGTTGTTATTGTTTTGTATAAATCGTTTTCCATTATGCTAAAGTGACTAATGCTATTGAAATTAAGGCTAAAATAATACCAATCCAGTTTTTCTTCGAAATATCTTCTTTAAATAAGACTAGTCCTATTAATGTTGAGAGTGCTAAAATCGCAATATGATTAATGGTGAATAAGGTTGAGCTTTCGGTGTTTTCTACTCTTAATGCTAAAAGTAAAAAGTGAATAGAACAGTAATTAACAAGACCAAGGGCAATACCAAAGGGAATACTTATTAGTTTAAGTTTGTTTTTAGATTGAGCAAGGCTTACGAGTAATAGGATAACACCAATGAGGGCTGCCATGGCAAAAATAGTTGCAGAGAATAAAGGAATATTATCGTCTGGAGCAAAATAATTTATTGACGTATCTATAATTCCAGATCCTAAAAACAAGATAACAGGTAAATATATAGATTGCGTTAGTACAATATTTCCTTTTTGTTTTACAGAGGTTAAATAAACAGCAACTAAAGCTAATATGATGCCTAATATTTTTTGAGTACCAACACTTTCGTTAAACACCACAATACCAAAGACAACAGGAATGATAACGCTCATTTTACTGGCAACAGAAGCGACGGAGAGACCGTTTTTCTGAGCGGTTAATGCCATAACATTAAATATGGCAATAAATAAGAATCCGAGCATGATAGCAGCGATAAACCAATCCGTTTGAATGATTTCTGAAGGTACAATTCGTCCCTTATAAAGTAAAAAGCCTAAGAGGAATGCTGTAAAATAATTAACAACAATACCTTGTAGGGTATTAACTTCATATTTTTTGAAGAGTTTAAATACTACAAAAATAGCGGTAGAAGAAAGGATACTGATGAGTAGATATATCAAAAGAGCTCTTTTTTAGTTTCAAAAAGTGTTACCACATCTTCTTTAGTTTCATCAATATTCCATGTGTGGAAACCCATACCAGCTGCACTATCAGTATTGTCTTTGGTGTCATCGACAAAAAGGCATTCATTAGCATTAATATTATTTTCTTTTAATACGAATTCAAAAATAGCTGTATTTGGTTTTCTATAATGAATCTCTTGAGACAAGTAAAAGACATCAAAACAAGCTTTAAACTCTTCATAAAATGAAACATTCTTTTTTATGAAATCAATATGCATATCGTTGGTATTACTCAACAATATAAGTTTGTATTCCTTTAGATTTGCTAAATTTTTAATGAACTCTAATCTGTGTTCAGGAAAATCCTTTATGATACAATTCCATGCATTAATAAGTTCGGTTTCACTTACATTGGGAAATTTTGATTTATAAAACGCAATAAATTCAGAAGTTGAAATTTTTCCTACTTCATAAAGCATATTGGTTTCAATCATATCTGCATCAAATGTCTTTAAATTAAATAAATCTAAAGCATGTTGCATAGCACCTTGTTTGTCAAGGTTGATAAATACATCACCAAAATCGAAAATTAGTGTTTTAATCTTTTGCATATATTTTTAATAAATCATTTTTGATTTGAGACTCAGAAATTAAATTCCCAATTAATTCTGGTGCTTTAATTCCTGTTTTAAAACTTGTGTTTCCTATAAAAACGCGAGCTTCATCCCAAAGGTGTTCATCTATAAATGTTTGTAGTGTTGTTGCTCCCCCTTCAATAATAACAGAGTTAATATTTTGCTGATGTAACAATTTTGCAATTTGAGTGGTTATCGGTTTATCAAAATCAATAATTTTATTGGTAAGTCTTATGGTTTTAGAGTCTTTATTAAAAATGTTGTAGTCTGAGTTTAATTTTGAAGTTTTGTCCAAAACCACTCTAATTGGGTTTTCGCCCGACCAATCCCTAACCGTTAAACTCGGATTGTCTTCTATAACCGTATTGGTTCCTACTAAAATAGCTTGTTCTTCTGCTCGCCATTTATGTACGAGTTGACGCGAGTATGTGTTTGTGATCCATACCGGTTTTTTTTCGTCTTTTTGGATAGGAGCAATAAAACCATCGGCAGTTTCGGCCCATTTCAATATAATATAAGGACGCTTTTTGTTGTGAAATGTAAAAAATCGCTTGTGATGAATTTTGCATTCATTTTCTAAAACACCAACAGTAACATTGCAGCCAGAAGCTTTTAATTTGGCTATACCTTTTCCTGCAACTTCTGGGTTGTCATCAACACATCCAATGACTACATTAGGGATATGATGCGATATAATTAAGTCGCTACAAGGAGGTGTTTTTCCATAATGACTGCAAGGTTCTAGCGTAACGTAGATAGTGCTTTTTGATAAAAGCGTTTTATCTTTTACCGAGTTTATGGCGTTAACCTCTGCATGATTACAGCCGTATTCGCTTGTAAAGCCTTCTCCAATGATATGGTCATTATAAACAATAACAGCACCAACCATCGGGTTTGGTCTGGTGGTTCCTAATCCGTTTTTAGCAATTTGTAAACAGCGTTTTATGTAGATTTCGTGTGGTTTCAATTACAATTTTATTTTTACATCTTGGATTTCATCTATAGAGTATGTTGACGAATAGCCCATAATCTTATATTTAATTTCGCCTTTAATATGCACTTTTAACTTTTGTAAAATTAAACTGCCTAATAGGCTTCCGATATTTTTGTCATTTGTAAAACTATCGGTTTCAACCTTAATGGTCAACGGAATGGTAAATTTCTCTCGTTTAGGGACATCAAATTCTTCTGAAACTACTGATGCTAATTCTAATTCATTAATATAGACTTTTAGATCGTCTGTTTTTAAAGTTCCTCCAACATCATTTTTATTTAGAAACAAAGCTTTCGCTCTAATTGTTATGTTTTTAGAATTGGAATCGACAACCTCAAAATCCTCTAGTCTAACAAACTCTGGTTTTTTTGTAAAAGAGCAGTTGAAAAGTAATGTAAAAATTAAGGAAAACATTAAGAGTCTTTTAAACATAAAATTGTTTTTATATGTATTTTTGGTTTTGTCTAAAAAAGAGAATTTAGTGCGTAAAGATACTATTGTTATTCGAGAAATTGAAGCCAAGGACAATCCTAAAATTGCTAGAGCAATTCGGAGTGTTTTAATAGAAATGGGAGTGCCAAAAGTAGGTACAGCTTATGAAGATGCGACCTTAGATTGTATGACAGAAACGTACAGTCAGCCTAAGAAAGCGTATTTTGTAGTTGAACGTGGTAACGACATCATTGGAGGTGCAGGAATTTCGCCTTTGGATCATTACGAAGGTAATGTGTGCGAATTACAAAAGATGTATTTTATGCAAGAAGCCAGAGGCAAAGGTTTAGGAAGCGAAATGATGAATACATGTTTAGATTTTGCTAAGCAATCTGGTTTTGAACAATGCTATTTAGAAACCTTACCATATATGGAGGATGCACGTAAGTTATATAAAAAAGTGGGGTTTAAATCTATTGATAAACCAATGGGAAATACAGGACATTACTCATGTACCGTTTGGATGCTTAAAGATTTGTAAATAATGGTTTTAAAAGAGCTTCAACATATATTTCATATTGAATTAGATGCTATTTACGGTAAGCACGAAGTCGATAGTTTTTTCTATTTATGCACAGAACATTATTTGAATGTGCCAAGAGTACAGTTGACTTTAGAACCAGGATTAGCAATCACTAAATCTGAAACAAATACGTTTTTTAAAGTTTTAGAGGATTTAAAACAGCAAAAACCGATTCAGTATATCTTATGTGAAACTGAATTCTTCGGATTACCTTTTAAGGTGAATAAAAATGTATTGATTCCGAGACCAGAAACAGAAGAGTTAGTGGATCTAATTAGTCGTTCTGTGACGTCGCTTGTAGTTGATAAGCCTGTGAAAATATTAGATATTGGAACCGGATCGGGATGTATAGCGATTGCTCTAGCTAAAAACTTACCTAATGCCAAAGTTTATGCTTTGGATGTGAGTAAAGAAGCGTTAAAGGTTGCAAAACAAAATGCAGAAATCAATAAGGTTGACATCAATTTTATTGAGGCTAGTATTTTAGATGATACTTGTCATTCCGCATTTGAAGCGGAATCTAATTTTGATATTATTGTTTCCAATCCACCGTATGTAAGAAACTTAGAAAAAGAAGAAATTAAGCCTAACGTTTTAGATAATGAACCACATTTGGCTCTGTTTGTAGAAGATGATAATCCGTTGTTATTTTACAAAGCGATTACCAATTTTGCGATTAAAAAGTTAAAAGATAAAGGGAGCTTATATTTTGAAATTAACCAATATCTTGGAGAAGAAACGCAGCAATTATTAATAGATGCCAATTTTGAAGCGATTGAATTGCTGAAAGATTTGAATGGGAATGATAGAATGTTGAAAGGTGAGAAAGGATAATATGAGAGTTTTAGTGTCCTTAATCGTTTTTATAATTTGTTTTTCTTGTAAAGAGAAAAAAGAAGAGATTATTGATATAGAAAATAAAATTGTAACAGATACGCATCAAACTTTAAATAAAGAAGACGAAAAACAAAAATTAAAACTCCAAGAATTAAAAGAGCGATTTTATCATATAAAACTTTATGATGATGAAAAATCAAGAGATACAATTGTAGGTTTCGATTTTTTGGAAAGTGATACTAATGTAGATTACACTTTCGATTATGAGCCATTTATTAAAAGATTATATTCTGATTCTGTTCGTTTATATACTAAAAATATAGAAATTGTTTTTCATAAATCTAAGTTCAAAAAAAACAAAGCTAAACTTACTTACGATAGTGATAGTTTAAATATTACTCAAATTGATAATCATGATGTTATAGGGGCAGAGGGTATTCCGAATAGCTATATTTCAAAAATGTATTTAGATTTAAGTAATAACCATGTTGAAATTGATAAACGTTATTTTGAAGACCTTTACGAACCAAATTTTGATTTAACTGAGGCATATTATTACGATAAAGAAATTATTATAACAATGGGAAATAGTGATGGCTATTTAGGCTACAATGTCACTTTTTTTATTGATGAAGAATTAAACATAAAGCGAATAATTTACATTCCCTAGAAATGAATACAAAACAAAAAATAGAATCCCTTAGAGAAGAGCTACGTCAGCATAATTACAATTACTATATCTTAGATGATGCCACCATTAGTGATTATGAATTCGACATTAAACTCAAAGAACTTCAGGCGTTAGAAGAAGCAAATCCTGAGTTTTTTGATGCCAATTCGCCAACGCAACGGGTTGGAGGATCTGTGACTAAGAATTTTAAAACTACGGTTCATGATACTAGAATGTATTCGTTAGATAATTCCTATTCCAAAGAAGATTTGTTGGATTGGGAAACCCGAGTAAAAAAAATGGTCGATGGTGAGGTAAACTATACTTGTGAGTTAAAATACGATGGTGCCTCAATAAGTTTAACTTATGAAAATGGTAAATTATTAAGAGCTGTAACTCGTGGAGATGGAGTGCAAGGTGATGAAGTGACTGCAAATGTAAAAACAATACATACGGTTCCACTTCAATTAAAAGGCGATTATCCTGAGCGTTTTGATATAAGAGGAGAAATAGTCTTACCGATTGAAGGATTCTTAAAAATGAATGAAGAACGCATTGAAAATGATGAGGAACCATACAAAAACCCAAGAAATACAGCGTCGGGAAGTTTAAAGCTGCAAGACAGTGCTGAAGTGGCAAAACGTCCTTTAGAATGTTTGTTATATAGTATTGTAGGGAATAATCTCAATATTACGTCGCAATTTGAAGGCCTAGAAAAAGCGAGATCATGGGGATTTAAAGTGCCGCAAGAGGCTAAATTGGTAAGTTCTATTGATGACGTTTTAGAGTACATTAATTATTGGGATGAACACAGATATAATTTACCATACGAAATTGATGGAGTAGTGGTTAAGGTGAATAATTTATACCAACAAGATGAATTAGGGTTTACGGCCAAAGCGCCACGTTGGGCAATGGCTTATAAATTTAAAGCCGAACAAGTGTCTACACGACTCAACGAAATTACGTATCAGGTTGGTCGTACCGGAGCTATTACACCTGTGGCCAATTTAGAACCTGTGCAATTAGCAGGTACAATTGTAAAGCGGGCTTCTCTTCATAATGCCGATCAAATTGAAAAGTTAGACATAAGAGAAGGTGATGAAGTGTTTGTGGAAAAAGGAGGGGAAATTATTCCAAAGATTATTGCTGTAGATTTATCTATGCGCCCAGCTAATTCGGTACCTACAACTTATATTTCAAAATGTCCAGAATGTGACACGGAACTTGTTAGGCTAGAAGGTGAGGCTAAACATTATTGTCCTAATTATAAAGCTTGTCCTCCTCAAGTCATCGGACGAATTCAGCATTACATTTCTAGAAAAGCAATGGATATTGATGGTTTGGGAGGTGAAACGGTTGCTTTATTAGTTAAAGAGGGTTTGATTCATAACTATTCTGATTTATACGAATTAACTGTAGAACAAGTGATTCCGCTTGAACGTATGGCACAAAAAAGCGCAGAGAATTTGGTAAAAGGGATTGAGCTGTCTAAACAAATTCCATTTGAACGGGTGTTGTTTGCGTTAGGTATTCGTTATGTTGGTGAAACAGTTGCTAAGAAATTAGCTAAACATTATAAATCTATAGACGCTTTAATGTTTGCTACAACATTAGATTTAGTGACGGTTGATGAAATAGGTGAGCGTATTGCTGAAAGTGTTGTTGAGTTTTTTAGCTCAGAAGAAAACAGACAAATTGTAGAGCGTTTAAGATCTTTTGGAGTACAATTAGAAATCTCGGCAGAAAAACTAGCTAATCAAACAGATAAATTAAAAGGACTCTCTATAGTTGTTTCTGGTGTTTTTGAAACGATCTCTCGTAATGACCTTAAAAAACTAATAGAAGATAATGGAGGTAAAGTATCTTCATCTATCTCATCTAAAACGAGTTATTTAGTAGCTGGTGATAAAATGGGACCAAGTAAGCTTATTAAAGCAGAAAATTTAGGTATTTCTATACTGACAGAAAAGGCCTTTTTAGCTGAATTGAAGTAAATTCTTACATAAAAAAGGCTATTTATTCGATGAAATGCTTATTTAATGCGTTAAAGTGTAAAAAAAATGTTTATATTTGCTACCGTTAATAAGGGATTAATTAATGTTAATAAAAAAAATTATAAAGGTAGTATTATTGCTCTTAGGTGGCATCTACGTTTTACTTCAAGGTTTTGCTTTAGAAGTAGAAGGAGATACTGTTGGTGCGATATCTTTTATATTACTTACATGGCTTTATGTAGGATGGACAAAACATAAGTCAAAACTGTTTTTATTGTTTTTAGTGGTTTTTACCATGGCGCAAATATTAGGTTATATTGCTTGGTATGGACCAGAGCTCAAGGAAGGACAGACAGATTATTTGTATTACATATCTAATATTCTAAGCATTGCTTCTTATGGTTTACTTATAATTAAAATGTTACTTCAATTGAATCTCAAAACAGTTTTTTCAGAATTAGCTATTCCGGTAATAGTATTGGTTGTTTTAGATGTTTTTTGTGTGTCATTAATATCAAGTACAACAGAAAGTTCTTTTAACTATTATGAGTATGCTCTAGAGTTTACGTATAACTCTGTGATAATGGCGCTTTTATCTATGGCCTTAATTAATTACATGTATAGGAATAATAATAAATCAATGCTGTTTTTAATAGGCTCTATATTTATTGTCTTTTCAGAAATTATGCAATTGGCCTATTTCTATATTTTGAGTGATGATAATAGTTTAGGTTATGTTTATTCCTTTTTCTTAGTGGTTGCATTTGTCTTTTACTATATGCAATCTCAACATATCGTTACAGATCCAACTCCAGCATATTCAGATGATTGCATAGAGGTGTAGCTTTTAAAATGTTATACTATAATTGAAGCTCCTTCAGATGTAACTTTTTTACCTGGTTCAAAATAAAAGTCAATTTTACCGAGATATAAGCCATAAGCCCCAACTTGATTAACAAGCACATTTTTTCCTATGCTGTTTTTTTCAATGGTTGGTTTTGGTAAAAAGGTGTGTGTATGTCCTCCAATAATAAGATCAATATCTTTTGTGGCTCTTGCCAAGGTAATATCGCTAACTTTATCTGGAGCATTTTTGTAGTAATAGCCAATATGAGATAAACATATCACCAAATCACACCCTTGTTCTTCTTTTAAAATACGAGACATATCTTGAGCAATTTCAATGGGATGATGATAAACAGTTTCTTTATACATGTTCTTATCTACTAAGCCGTCAAGTTTAATTCCAAGTCCAAAAACGCCAATCTTAATCCCGTCTTTTATAAAGATTTTATAAGGTTTAACATGTGTGTCCATTACTGTATTTGAAAAATCGTAGTTGGCTGAGACAAAATCAAACTTTGCATGAGGAATTTGAGCATAAAGGCCGTCGATGCCAATGTCAAAATCATGATTACCAATAGTTGCTAAATCATATTTTAGCATGCTCATTAGTTTAAATTCTAATTCGCCTCCATAGTAATTAAAGTAAGGCGTTCCTTGAAAAATATCACCTGCATCTAATAGTAAGGTGTTAGGATTGTCTTGTCTTATAGAATCGACTAAAGTGGCACGCCTAGCAACACCTCCTTTATTAGCATTCCTGCCATCGTCTGGTCCAAAAGGGTCAATATGACTATGCACATCGTTGGTATGTAGTATTGTTATTTTTTTTGTTTTGGAAGGACTAAAGGATTGTAAGCTTAAGCCTCCAATACTTGCTAGAGCTGTTGCTGCTGTAGATTTTTGTATAAATTGTCTTCTTTTCACGTGTCTTGTGTTTATTGGTTTTTAACATTCACTTGCACTTTTCTACTGCCTATTTCAAAGGTGATAGCTTTTTGTGTGCAGTTGGTGTCTTAATCCTTTAATTGTATAAAGCGTTGGTCGCGTTTTGGGTTTAATGTGTCTTTCTTCTTAAAATTGTCAATTAAGACATCTCTAATTTTATAATTTAAGACATAAGTGTTTTCATTAGGCTTAAAAAATACCATGCCATCTCCACCATTATAGAGGTAGTCATTAGTAGCTACATAATAGGTTTTTGATTCGTCTATCGGTTCTCCGTGAACTGTAGCAGAACTAATAGCGCCGTTTTTATCTAATACTAACTGTAGTTGATTAGAAACAGGGTGTGCGCGTTTGGATTTAGAAAGATATGTCATCATTTCATTAACTTGTTTGCCTTTTATAGCGGTTACGATTACAGAATTTTCAAAAGGCATAATTTCGTATGCTGTTCGTATTGTTATGTTTCCTTTAGAAATGATAGAACGTATACCTCCGTGATTAAGTAAAACAAAATCTATGTCCTTTCCTGTTCTCTTATTAAATACAAGATTGCTTTCAGTATAAACGGCGTCAGCCATTAAATTTCCAATTGCAGTATTGTATTCACCATCAGTTTTGGTATAGGTTTCTTTAGCATAAGAAATAACACTATCCATATTTTTATTAACGTGTTCACGATAAGGTTTAATAAAATTTTCAATGGCCAGATTAGGTTTAAGCGTGTCGTCAATTTCAAGACGCTTACCTTCAATCTTTGAAATTTTTGTTGATGCACAAGAAAATATGAGCAGCAGAATACCGAGTTTTAAAATATGTTTAATAGTCATTGAATAACTTATAAGGAGTTTGTAATAAAATGTGAGTGCTTTTCTTAAATTTGCACAAAGGCTAAAGATAAATGATTTTAAAAGCATTTAAAGAAAAATCAAATCGAAAATATGTGAACAAATTGTTGACAGAACGTAAACCTACGGTAAACAACAATAAAATAAAGACAATTGCAGTATTACTTAATGCTAGCGAATTTCATGAATTTGAAGTGTTTAGGGTTTATTTTAAAGAATTGGGATTAACGTCTCCAAAGCATAAAATTGTAGCCTTTACTATGGATGATAAGTTAGAGTACAACCAATGGAACGCACATTTTAGTCCAAAAGATTTTGGGTGGAAAGGAAAAATAAAAAATATCGACTTAGAAGATTTTATTAATGAGCCTTATGATATGTTGCTTTGCTTTTATAAAAATCCTGTATTGCAATTAAACCTTATAACTGCAGCTTCTAAAGCCAATTTAAAAGTAGGAATTTCTAATGAAGATGAGCGCTTGTACGATTTAATAATTGACGTAGAGTTAAAGGATATCAATATTTTTAAACAAGAATTAAAAAAATACTTAAACATTTTAAAAAAAATATAATGACCAAATTTATAGGAACTGGTGTAGCATTAATCACACCTTTTAACGCTGATTTAAGTATTGATTTTGATGCTTTAGAGCGTTTGGTAGAATACAACATTGCCAACGGTACGGATTATTTAGTGATAAGCGGAACCACAGGAGAAAGTGTAACTGTTACCGCTGAAGAGAAAAAACAATTAATAGTATTTATAGCTAAGGTAAATAATGGAAGATTACCATTAGTTTTAGGTATTGGAGGAAATAATACAGCAGAAGTTATAGCTGAAATAAAAGCTACAGATTTTTCTGCTATTGACGGAATTCTATCGGTTTCTCCTTATTATAGTAAACCAACTCAAGAAGGTATTTATCAGCATTTCAAAGCTATTGCAGAAGTGTCGCCAAAACCAATAATTTTATATAACGTACCAGGAAGAACATCGTCTAACATGTTGCCAGAAACTACTTTTAGATTGGCAAAAGATTTTGATAATATAGTTGCTATTAAAGAAGCGGGGAATAATGTACACCAATATTTAGAATTATTACGAAGTAAACCAAAAGACTTTTTAGTGTTATCTGGTGATGACGATTTAGCATTGGGTGTTGCTTTAGCTGGTGGTTCAGGTGTTATCTCTGTTATAGGGCAAGCATTGCCAAAAGAGTTTTCTGAAATGATACGCTTAGGTATTGCTCGTAAAGCAAAGGAAGCTTATGATATTCATTTTAAATTAATGCCTATTACAGGGTTAATATTTTCTGAAAATAACCCTTCAGGTATAAAAGCAGTTTTAGAAGCGTTAAATATCTCAAAATCACATGTGCGTTTACCACTTGTAGAAGCTACAGATCAGCTCAAAGAAATGATTAAAAAAGAGTTGAAGTCATTAGGAAAAAGTTAAACTTTATATAAATAGGTTTTTAGCATAATAACATCACTTACTTTAGCATATAATAATTTTTTTTAAATCCGTTAATAATGCTTACTTTTGCATTCTGTTTAAAATTTATGAAGAGAGGACTTTACATACTACTTGTTAGTGTACTACTTATTTCGTGTAGTGATTTTCAGAAAACATTAAAATCTGAAGATACTGCCGCAAAGTTTGAAATGGCAACTGAGCTATACGATGCTGGAAAATGGAGCAAATCTTTTAGATTATGTGAACAAATTCTTCAGAAGTATAGAGGGAAACCACAAGCTGAAAAATTAACCTACATGCATGCAATGTGCTCTTATCACTTAGGAGATTATTACATTGCAAGTTATCATTTAGATAAGTTTACAGATATTTACCCGCAGAGTGAAAAAGCAGAAGAAGCTGCTTTCTTATCTGCTAAAGGCTATTACTTTAATTCGCCTGTTTATTCTAAAGAACAGAAAGAAACGGTAGAAGCTATTGAAAAATTACAATTATTTGTAAATGTTTATCCTAATTCTAAATATTTAGCAGAAGCCAATACATTAATTAAAGAGTTAGATTTCAAATTAGAGAAAAAAGCTTTTGAAATAGCTATGCAATACAATTTAATAGGTGGTTATAGTGGCGATTATGGTGCGGCTATTAAATCATTTAATAATATGTTGCTTGAATTTCCAGGATCTTCTTTAAGAAGCGAAGTTTTTTATTACAGATTTGATTCTGCTTATAAATTAGCGATATTAAGTGTAGATTATTTGAAGGAAAAACGTTTAAAAGACGCTTTAGCCTATTACAACGCATTAGAAAAAGCGTATCCAAATTCAGAACATATGGAAGACGCGAGGATACAAAAACAAGAATTAGAACAAGAATTAAATACGTTTACTACTAAAAGTTAAACATTATAACGATGGATTTAAAAAAGACAGATGCACCTGTAAGTACTATTACTTACAACAGAAACGAAATTGATGCAGCAACAGATAATATCTATGAAGCTATTTCTGTAATTTCTAGACGTGCTGAACAAATTAATACAGATATTAGACGTGAGTTAATTGACAAGCTAGAAGAGTTTGCAACTTACAATGATAGTCTTGAAGAAATTTTTGAAAACAAAGAACAAATAGAAGTGTCTAAGTTTTATGAAAAATTACCAAAGCCACATTCTTTAGCTGTTAAAGAGTGGTTAGATGATAAGATTTATCACAGAAATACTGATGACCCTCAGCCATAAATAAAAACCTTAGATGTCTATTCTAAAGGATAAAAATATTTTATTGGGCATTACTGCTGGTATTGCCGCATATAAATCTGCTAGTTTAGTCAGATTATTTATTAAAGCAGGCGCTAACGTAAAAGTCGTTATGACGCCTGCTTCTAAAGAGTTTGTAACTCCACTTACCCTTTCTACATTATCTAAAAATCCGGTGTATTCATCTTTTACAGATGAAGAAGATAATAACCAAGTCTGGAACAATCATGTCGATTTAGCCCTTTGGGCTGATTTGTTTGTTATAGCACCTGCTACAGCAAATACTATGGCTAAAATGGCAAATGGTGTTTGTGATAATATTTTATTAGCAACTTATCTTTCTGCAAAATGCCCTGTCTATTTTGCTCCTGCTATGGATTTAGATATGTATAAGCATCATTCTACCAAAACATCTTTTAACAAGCTAACATCATACGGAAATCAACTCATTCCTGCAGGTACTGGTGAGCTCGCTAGTGGTTTGGTTGGAGAAGGTCGTATGGCAGAGCCAGAAGACATTGTTAGTTTTATTGAAAAAGATATTCTAGAGCAATTACCTTTAAGAGGAAAGCGTATTTTAATAACAGCCGGTCCTACTTATGAAGCCATAGATCCTGTTAGATTTATTGGTAATCATTCTAGCGGAAAAATGGGATTTGAAATTGCAAAAGCAGCATCAAAATTAGGTGCTCAGGTAATTTTAGTTACAGGTCCAACACATCAAAAATTAGCAGATAACTTTGTAACAGTAAAACCTGTAGTTAGTGCAGAAGACATGTATACTGAAGTTCATAAACATTTTAATACTTCAGATATTGCTATTCTTTCAGCAGCTGTTGCTGACTATAGACCAAAGAATGTTGCCACTCAGAAAATAAAAAAGAAAGAAACAACGTTTACTATTGAGTTAGAAAAGACAAAAGATATTTTAAAATCTCTTGGAGAGATAAAAAAAGACCAATTTTTAGTCGGTTTTGCTTTAGAAACAAATAATGAATTAGAACATGCTAAAGGTAAATTAAAGTCTAAGAATTTAGATCTTATTGTACTAAACTCATTACAAGATAAAGGAGCAGGTTTTGGGGTGTCAACAAATAAAGTTACATTTATAACATCTTCTAACAGTATTATTGAAAATGAATTAAAATCTAAGACCGAAGTGGCTGAAGATTTAATGCAACTTATATTAAAACAAACACATGCGTAACCTACTTTTTTTATTTGCTTTTTTATGTACAACAGTAACATTCTCTCAAGAATTAAATTGTACGGTTAGCGTTATAGCTCAACAAACAGGAAATGAAAATAATGTTGTTTTCAGAACATTAGAAAAACAACTCACAGAGTTCATTAATAATACCAAATGGACAGGAGAAAAATTTGGAGCACAAGAGCGTATTAATTGTAGTATGGTAATTAATGTTAAAGACTATAATAACGATTCGTTTTCGGCTTCACTTCAAGTATCATCATCTCGACCAGTTTTTAATTCAACTTACAGTTCACCTGTTTATAATTATAATGATAGAGATTTTAATTTTCAGTATTTAGAATTCCAGAATTTAGTGTTTAATGAGAGCCAGTTTGAATCTAACTTAATTTCAGTATTATCATTTCATGTGTATATGATTTTAGGAATGGATGCAGATACGTTTGCGCTTAATGGAGGAGATAACTATTTTAAACAAGCCCAAACAATTGCAAATTATTCGCAGCAGCTAAGTGGGCAAGGTTGGAAACTAGAAGATGGTTTGCAGTCGCGTTTTGCGTTAATAGATAATTTATTATCACCATCATATAAAGCCATGAGATCTACTATGTATAAATATCATATTGAAGGCTTAGATATTATGAACCAAGGAGCAAAGGACGGAAAGACACAAATTATTTCTGCATTAGATGAATTACAGAAAGTACATAGTATACGACCAAATTCATTTCTAATGCGTGTGTTTTTTGATGCTAAAGCCGACGAAATTATGGATATTCTTTCTGGAGGACCAAATGTTAACATTACAAAAGCAATGGATATCTTAAACAGAATAGCGCCAATGCATTCACAAAAGTGGAGAAATATTAAGTATTAATATGCTATTCAAATAGTCTACACTCTTATTGCCCATGTAGAATCTTCCGATTTAAGTTATTGCAGTATTTCAGAATCCTTTATATTTTTACCAGAACATATAAGAGTATAGTAAACTCGAATATTTTTTTACCTATTTCAAAATATGAATAAGTAAACGCTTAAATTTGTATAACAAATTATAAAGTCTTGCTCACATCACTTTACATAAAAAACTACGCACTCATAGATGAGTTAAATGTTGCATTTAATAATGGTTTAACTATCATTACAGGAGAGACAGGTGCCGGAAAATCTATCTTATTAGGTGGTTTATCTTTAGTTTTAGGCAAACGTGCAGATTTAAGTCAGGTGAAAAATGCAGAAGAAAAATGCATTATAGAAGCCGTATTTGACATCGCCAATTATGATTTAAAAGAACTATTTAAGGTTTTAGATTTAGATTATGATGTGCAAACTATTATTAGACGCGAAATTTTACCTTCAGGAAAATCAAGAGCCTTTATTAATGATACACCTGTAACCTTAGAAAGTTTAGTCGCTTTGAGTAGCTACTTAATAGATATTCATTCGCAGCATCAAACACAACAATTAACCCAAGACGATTATCAGTTTAAAGTTATAGATGCTTTAGCTGAAAATAAGTCTAATTTGGAAACATTTTCAAAAGGCTTAGTAGCGTATAAGTCACTTCAAAAAGATTTAGAAGAATTAAAGCTTTCTAAGGCTGAATTGATAAAAGAATACGATTATAATCTGTTTTTATCTAACGAGTTAAATGAAATAAATTTAGAGAAAATTGATCTTGAAGATTTAGAAAATCAATATGAAGAGCTCAATAATGTGGAAACCATAGGAGAGAAGTTAAGTAGTTCTAAAGTCATATTAAATACCGAAGACCTTGGTGCCATAGATCAATTAAAAGCTGTAAAGCAAGAATTGTCTAAAATTGCTGGTTTTGGTAAATTATATGAAAGCTTAAAAGATCGTATTGATAGTGTTGGAATTGAACTCGAAGATATTTTAGTTGAGTTAGATAATTTAGAAGAAAATTTATCTACAGATCCGCAAGAATTAGAACAAATTGGTAGTAAACTTCAAATTATAAACAATCTATTTCAAAAACATTCGGTCTCAGAAATTGAAGAATTAATCACTATTAAAAATGATTTAAAATCTAAAATTGACAATACCGAAATTTTAGACGATACCATACGCCTTAAAGAAGAGCAGATTTTAAAATTAGAAGAGAAGCTTAATCAAGTGGCTTTAAAAATCCATAATAAAAGAAAGAAAATTATTCCAGTTTTTGTTTCAAAATTAGAGGCTATACTTTCAGATTTAGGCATGCCAAATGCCAAGTTTAAAGTAGAATTAGAAGCTACTCGTCATTTTCTTAAAAATGGAAAAGACAACTTACAATTTTTATTTATGGCTAATAAAGGGTCTAGTTTTAACGAGCTTAAAAAATCAGCTTCAGGTGGAGAACTGTCACGTATAATGTTGGCTATAAAATCTATATTGGCTGAATATATTCAGTTACCATCTATAATGTTTGATGAAATTGATACAGGTGTTTCAGGTGAGATTTCAAATAAAATGGGAGAGATAATGAAGCAAATGAGTAGTCAAATGCAAGTATTTACTATTACACATTTACCTCAAATTGCAGCCAAAGGCAACTCGCATTTTAAAGTGTTTAAAACAGATATCGAAGAAGTAACACATACACAGCTTAAAAAATTAAATGAAGACGAACGTATCGTAGAGATAGCTCAGATGCTTGGAGGATTAAATATTACAGATTCAGCAATGGCACATGCAAAGCAATTGTTAAATTAATTAATTTTAAAAGATGAAACGGTATTTTATAATTCTATTATTTGCAGGAGGCCTTGTGTGTCTTGCTTGTGATAAAGATGATCCTTGTGAGGTTAATCATGTAATTATAAATGGAGAATGTGTTCCTGACTATATTTTTCCAGATAATAGCGTCGTATTACAAAATGGTGATAAATATTATCATAAAAAATTTGGTCTCATTATATATAAAGATGGCCAATGGACAGATAAATGGAATAATACTATTGAAGAATTATAACCTAAAATCAATTTATAAGCTTACAGTCGCAATTTTTAGACTTTAAAAAATAAACAACTAAAACAATAACCATATGTCATACAATTTACTAAAAGGAAAAAAAGGAATCATATTTGGAGCTTTAGACGAAAACTCTATTGCTTGGAAAACTGCTGAACGTGTACATGAAGAAGGTGGTACGTTTGTATTAACTAATGCGCCTGTTGCTATGAGAATGGGACAGATAGATGAATTGGCTAAAAAAACAGGTTCTCAAATTATTCCTGCAGATGCAACATCGGAAGCAGATTTACAAAATTTAGTAGAACAATCTATGGAGATTTTAGGAGGTAAAATTGATTTTGTTTTACATTCAATAGGTATGTCTATTAACGTTAGAAAAGGAAAACACTATACAGATCAAAATTATGCATGGACACAAAAAGGAACAGATGTGTCAGCAATGTCTTTTCATAAAGTTATGCAAACACTTTACAAAGCTGATGCCATGAACGAATGGGGAAGTATTGTAGCTTTAACGTATATGGCTGCACAACGTGTATTTCCTGATTATAACGATATGGCAGATAATAAGGCATATTTAGAAAGTATTGCACGTAGCTTTGGCTATTTCTTTGGTAGAGATAAAAAAGTACGAGTTAATACCATTTCGCAATCACCAACACCAACTACAGCAGGTTCTGGTGTAAAAGGTTTTGATGGGTTTATTGCTTATGCAGAAAAAATGTCGCCTTTAGGTAATGCAACTGCAATGGATTGTGCAAATTATACTGTGACACTATTTAGTGATTTAACAAAACGAGTAACGCTTCAGAATTTATATAATGATGGAGGATTTAGTAATATGGGGGTGAGTGATGCTGTTATGGAAACCTTTGTAGATAATCAATAAGCAACTCAATAAACAATATACTTTTAGCCGTTATGTTAATTATTACATAGCGGCTTTTTTATGGCTTTTAAAATTCATGAATTTTGACAGTCTAATTGAAGTAAAAGAGTCCATTATTTTAAAATATAGCCTAAATGTTTTTTGTCGGTATTTTCGACATTTCAACGATTTGAAAGTTAAACTAAAAGTTATTCTAAATAATTAACATATTTTTAAAGAATTACTAACTTCAAAATACAATTTTATGAAAAAAATTACGCTTTGCTTATTTGCACTGTGTTGCTTTGCCTTTTCTTGGCAAGGACAGTCGCAAATATTTATTGACGAGTCATTAGATTCAGGGGTTCCTGCTGATTGGACTAACACTTATTATTACTCAAGTACAACTGCAGATTACTTATGTGAAGGTGCAGGGAATTTGTATAATAACTTATATTATAACACTTGGTCTGAAGAGGCTTACGATGGCGATTTAACTTCTCCTAATTATTCAGGTATCTCAAATGGGACAGATACAACAGTTGAATTCCAATGGAATGCTAGACCATATTCTACTAATGCAGTAGATTATATTATTTATGTAGAGTATTCAACAAATGATGGTACAGACTGGAATTTAATTTCTTCTTTTGCGGTTACAGAAACAACAGCTTGTACGCAATATTCAGATGTTATACTTGCTGATGACCTGCCAAGCGGCTCAGATTTTAAATTTAGAGTAAGAGGTGAGTGGGTATCAGGTGATAGTTATTTTTACTTAGATAATATTTATATTACTCAGGCTATTAGCTGTCCACAACCTTCTGATTTATCTGTTTCTAATCTTGAATCAACTCAAGCAGTTTTATCTTGGGTAGAAAATGGATCTGCATCTTTATATAACGTCGAAGTTGTATTAGCAGGAGACGCTCCAACTGGTACTGCTACTGATACTGGTGTTGCAAACTCATTTACTAAAACTGGTTTAACTGCAGATACAGCATATGAATTTTACGTGCAAGCAGATTGTACAGGTGGTGATGTAAGTGCATGGGTTGGACCTGGATATTTTTATACAGGATATTGTATTCCTGAATCTACAAATCCTGATACATATACAGATTCTTTTACTGTAACAGGTGCTTTAATGGATACTTCAACAAGTGAAACAGGTTATACAGGTACTGGATACGCAGATTACTATGATACAAATACAATTGAAAGCTTTGAAGGCGGTGCGTTTGATTTTTCTGCAGAAATTGTAGGTGGAACAGCTGGTTATGCTGTTTGGGTAGATTGGAATAATGATTTTATATTCGATGCTGACACAGAAACCGTTTACAATACAACAAGTTATGATAATGGTCCATTTGAAGCTACAATAGCCGTGCCAAGTGGAACAGCTATGGGTGACTATAGACTTAGAACTATGGTAGATTATAATGATTTTAATCCTAATGATGATGCCTGTGCTTTTGGTTCTGGAAGAGGTGAGGTAGAGGATTACAAACTAACTATTGTAGCTGCGCCTACTGATGCTATGGATTTTAATAATGTACAGTGGGTAACTGATGGTACTAATGGTAGTGATACCTCTTTATCGGTTAGCGCTGGTACAGCGGTAACAGTGTATGCTAAAGGGTACGAAGCTGGTGTTACCGATGCAGAAGGTGCAGGTGCTGGTGTTGAATGTTGGATTGCAATTAATAACGAGAATACTGATCCTGCAACTTGGGACAACACGCTATGGAAAGTTGCTACATATAGTGGTGATTCAGGTAATGATGATGAATATGCATATACAACTTCAGATACTCCACCTGGTACAAACTATGTAGCAGCAAGATGGCGTTTAAATAACGCAGCTTATACTTATGGAGGTTTCAATGGCACTTGGGATGGGACTAACAATGTAAGTATTGAGCTTGTTGTAGATCCGGTAGCTAATGATGATTGTGCAGGGGCAATTGCATTAACTGTAAATGCAGATTTTGATTGTGCAGTAACTACTTCAGGTACTATTCAATACGCTACTGCATCAGGTGAAGATGAAGCTACATGTTTTGGTACTGAAAATGATGATGTATGGTTTTCTTTTGTGGCAACAGCAGAATCTCATAAAATTGAGTTATTAAATATAACAGGTAGTGCAACAGACTTATATCATTCTGTATGGTCTGGTGCTTGTGGAACTTTAACTAACATAAATTGTAGTGATCCTGAGAATAGTACTGTAGAAGGTTTAACAATAGGAGAGACGTATTTATTAAGAGTTAATTCTTATACATCTGCATCAGGTCAAACAAGTAGTTTTGATATTTGTATTGGAACACCACCACCACCACCAGCAAATGATGATTGTGCAGATGCAATTGCTCTTACAGTAAATCCTGATGATTCTTGTACAGATACTACACCAGGAACATTAATTTCAGCTACCGCTTCAGGTGAAGATGAAGCTGCATGTTTTGGTACTGAAAATGATGATGTATGGTTTTCTTTTGTGGCAACAGCAGAATCTCATAAAATTGATTTGTTAAATGTAACAGGTTCTCCAACTGATTTATATCATTCTGTTTGGTCAGGAGCTTGTGGGACACTTACAAATGTGAGCTGTAGCGACAGTGATAGTAGTTCAGCAACTGGATTAACTATTGGTGAAACATATTTGTTAAGAGTAAATTCATATGGTACAGTAGCTAATCCAACGACAACTTTTGATATTTGTATTGGAACACCACCACCACCACCAGCAAATGATGATTGTGCAGATGCTATAGCTTTAACACCAGGAGGTGTTTTTGGAGATTATCCTGTTGATGGTTCGGTTACAAGTGCTACTGAAGATGCAGAGACGAATGGTTGTGGATCTAATGGTGCAGGTATATGGTACTCGGTAGTAGTACCAGATTCAGGTGACATTACAATTGAAACTGCTCCAGACGCTGCAACTGGTGATACTGGTTTTGATTCATTAATAGAGGCTTTTAGTGGTACATGTGGTGCATTAACATCAATAGACTGTGATGATGACGGTTCTTCAGCTAATTTATTTTCAATATTAGAATTAACAGGTTTAACACCAGGTTCAACAATTTATATTAGAGTATGGGAGTCTGGAGGTGATGATGATGAACCTTTTTCTATCTCTGCTTATAGTGCTTCATTAAGCGTAAACAACTTTGAATCAGAATCTGCATTCACATATTATCCAAACCCAGTTAAAAACACATTATCATTAAATGCTCAAAATACAATAGAGCAAGTGGCAATGTATAATATGCTAGGTCAAGAAGTATTAAGAGTAACACCTAATGCTGTTGATAGTGATATTAATATGTCTAGCTTACAGACAGGTACTTATTTTGTTAAAGTAACTATTGCAAATGTGACTGAAACAATACGAGTGATTAAGCAATAAGTTTAATCAACATATAATTACAGAAAAGCCGCTATTTTAGCGGCTTTTTTTTATTTGAAAACCAAGACTTCAATGCGTCATTTTTATTAAATGGTGGTCTATGCATTTAAAGCTCATGTAACTATTAAAAGTTGCGCTTGGTTTATTTATCTTTGTTACCTATGAATGACATTGATTTTTCCTTTATTATTCCAGTTTATAATAGACCAGATGAAATTAAAGAACTCCTAGAGAGTTTTTTAAATTTTAAAGGTCATCGTAGTTATGAAATTGTCATTGTAGAAGATGGGTCTACAGAAACTTCAGAAAACATAGTTGAGCAATTTAGTAATCATCTAAATATTTCATACTATTTTAAACCAAATTCAGGTCCAGGTGATTCTAGAAACTTTGGTATGACAAAAGCAAAAGGAAGCTATTATATTATTTTAGATTCAGATGTTTTGTTGCCGTCAAATTATTTAATAGAAGTTGAAACGTTTTTAAATGCATCTTATTACGATTGCTTTGGTGGGCCAGACGCGGCGCATTCGTCGTTTACGAATCTGCAAAAAGCCATTAATTTTGCTATGACTTCGTTTATAACAACAGGCGGTATTAGAGGCGGAAAACAAAAGCTTGAAGATTTTCAGCCAAGAAGTTTTAATATGGGATTGTCTAAAAAAGCATTTTTAGCTTCTGGTGGTTTTGGGAAAATTCATCCAGGTGAGGATCCCGATTTGTCATTACGTTTACACCAATTAGGCTTTAAAACTACGCTAATTGAAACGGCTTTTGTTTATCATAAACGCAGGGTCTCTTGGTCTAAGTTTTATACTCAAGTTTACAAATTTGGTATGGTAAGACCAATTCTTAATCAATGGCATCCTAAGTCTAAAAGTTTAGTGTATTGGTTTCCTACTTTATTTAGTTTAGGGATAATTGTTTCAATTATATTGGCATTATTACATGTAAATTTGCCATTATATCTTTATGGTTTATATTTTACTTTAGCTTTTGTAATGGCTTTAATTTCAACTCGAAGCATCAGTGTAGCGTTTCAGGCTTTATTTGCTATAATTATTCAGTTTGTAGGCTATGGTTATGGTTTTTTTAAGTCTACATTTAATCTGGTTGTTTTGGGTAAGCACCCAGAAGAGGCATTTCCACAACTTTTTTTTAAAGTATAAATGAATTCTAAGAAAAAAATAAACATATTAGACTACTTAAAAAAGAAAAGCGTTAAGCGTTTTAGTCTGTTCTTTGCCATTGCATTTGTGTTTTTAATTATTTCTAAGTTATCTAACGATTATAAACAGACAATACATTTAAAAGTAAATTTAGTCGATTTTGAAGATGAAATTTTGTTAGAAAATGATTCGGTTAATTATATTAATGCGTATGTAGAGGCTAAAGGCTTTTCATTAGTACCGCTAATGTTTAATAGCTATAAAGGGCTTGTTTTAAACGCAAAAAAAGATGTGACTGTAAAATCCAATCATTTTTTGTTCGATGTACAAAAGCATAAATATTTAATAGAAGATCAGTTAGGACATTCTTATAAATTACTTTCTGTTTTACCAGATACACTTTTAATTTCATTTTCTAAGAGAGCTTCAAAAATGGTTCCTATAACTTTAAAACAGACTATTAATTATGCTGTAGGTTATGATTTAAAAGGAGAGCTTAAATTTGATAAAGACAGTGTAAAAATCGTAGGTTCCACTTCTGAGGTCGACAAAATTACTCATATTAATACTGAGAATTTAACCCTTAATAATGTTAAAAACAATATTGAAAAAAACGTAAATTTAGATATTTCAGGTTTTGAAAATATTGAAATATTTCCAAAGTCAATTTCCGTATCAGGGGAGGTTGCTAGATTTACAGAAGGTATTGTAGAAGTTCCTGTTACTATAACCAATCAGCCCAAGGATGTTACAATTAATTATTTTCCAAAAACAGTTAGTGTTTCCTATTATGTAGCTTTAGAAAGCTATAACGCTATCAAAGCTTCAAATTTTAAATTAGAATGTGATTATACAGACTTAAATGCAAACCAAACGTATTTAGTACCTAAAATAGTAAAGAAGCCAGCGTCTGTAAAACATGTTAATATAAAACAGAAACGAATAGATTTTATAAAGTTATAAGATGATAGTAGTAGGATTAACAGGTGGAATAGGAAGTGGGAAAACAACGGTTTTAAAGTGTTTTCAATCGTTTGGAGTACCAGTTTATATTGCAGATGTCGAAGCCAAAGCTTTAATGAATCGTTCTAAAATTATTAAAAGAAAACTTATTCAGTTGTTTGGTGACGCTGCTTATGTAGATGATACATTAAATAGACCGTATTTATCTTCAAAAATTTTTAACGACAAGACTTTACTCTCTAAAATGAATGCGATTGTACATCCAAAAGTCGCATCGCATTTTAAACGTTGGCTAAAAAAGCAGGATTCACATTATGTTATCAAAGAAGCCGCTATTATTTTTGAAAACCACCTTGAAAATCAATACAATTACATTATCACAGTAGTTGCAGATGAAGATCTACGAATACAACGTGTAATGAGGCGAGATAATACTTCAGAAGAAAAGGTGAAATCAATTATTAAGAATCAATTGTCTGATAAAGAGAAAATTGAAAAGTCAGATTTTGTAATTACAAATAATGATTTGGAATCAGCAAAAAAGCAAGCTTTAGAAATTCATCAGCAAATACTTCAAGATATTAACAAAAAATAAAAGAATTTCTTTTGTTAATGTAAGGTTAAACCTAATTTGTACTAAATGTTAAAATGTTAAATTTGACTGATGGGTAAAAAATTATTTGTCTTATTGATAGTCTTAATGAGTTTATCTCTCATTGGAATAATTTTTGTGCAATCATTTTTTATTAATAATAGTTTAGAAAATGAGGACAAAAATTTTACACTAAGTGTAAAACGAGCTTTAAGTTTTGTGTCTAATTCAATTGAAGAAATGGAGTTAAGAGATGCATTTTCAAAGCTTCAACCTCACTTAAATAAAGACACTAAAGTAGATTCGGTAAAAATAAGACAGCTTTTTATTACATCAGAAGATGATTTAAATGACCTCACTATAATAAATCGTAATACGGTTTTAGAAGAGCGTCTTAAAGTCCCTTCGTTGTTCTTTGAAATTGATGCAGACAGTTTTAACATTAGTAAATTAACTAATGAGCGTGTTAAAGAAGTTTATAGTAATTCCAGTTTAGATGGTAATACTTCTATAAAACCTATGCAACGATTGGTAGAGATTTCATCTATGCCAATTATTGAAAAGCAAATGTATGAAGATGTTATAAAGGAGTATTTAAAAGATATTCCAATTTATAAACGTGTTACGACTAAACAAGTTGAAGCATTCTTAAAAAGAGAACTGAAGGATGAAGGCATAGATTTAAATTTTGAGTTTGCTATTTATGATGATGATTTAGCAACAAAGGTGCAAACCCAAAATTTTGAAAAAGAAAAGGCTTATGGTATTCCTGTGTTTTTAGACAATAATAAAGAGAGTAATTATAATCTTTGGGTCGATTTTCCGGATAGAAAAAAGTATTTAATATCCTCTGTACTAAAGATGGGATTTTTGTCTATACTATTTACAAGTATTATTATCATAGCTTATGCTAGTGCGATTTATCAATTAATAAAGCAACGACAAATATCACAGATAAAAACAGACTTTATTAATAATATGACACATGAGTTTAAAACGCCAATTGCAACCATCAATTTAGCATTAGACTCTATAAAAAACCCTAAAATAATTAATGACCAAGAAAAGGTGAAACGTTATTTAGGAATGATAAAAGAAGAAAATAAGCGTATGCATGCTCAAGTAGAAAATGTATTGCGTATTTCTAAATTAGAAAAAAATGAACTTAATATTAGTAAGGAACATATAGAATTACACGACTTAGTAGAAGATGCTATTACACATGTAGAATTAATAGTTGAAGATCGTAAAGGCTATGTAAAAATGCATTTAAACGCTGTTGAGTCATCAGTTTTAGCAAACGAGACACATTTTACAAATGTGATTGTTAATATATTAGATAATGCTATTAAGTACTCAGATGATGCACCAAAAATAGATGTGTATACTGAAAACGTAGGAAATAATATTATTGTAAAAATAGCAGATCAAGGTAATGGAATGTCAAAAGCTGTTGCCAAACGTGTGTTTGAAAAATTTTATAGAGAACACACAGGTAATGTGCACAATGTAAAAGGACATGGCTTAGGTTTAGCCTATGTAAAAAGAATAGTAGAAGACCATCAAGGTCATATATCAGTAGAAAGTGAAAAAGGAAAAGGCAGTACTTTTATTATAAAAATGCCGTTAATATCTTAAAAACGAATTATGGAAGAACAAAACAAGAAAATTCTTTTGGTAGAAGACGATCCAAATTTTGGAACCGTTTTAAAAGATTATTTAATGATGAACGATTACGACGTTGTCCATGCCAAAAATGGAATGGAAGGTTTTGAAAAGTTCAAAAAAGACGATTACGATCTTTGTATATTAGATGTGATGATGCCTTATAAGGATGGCTTTACATTAGCTAAAGAAATTCGCGAAAAAAACACAGACGTTCCTATTATTTTCTTAACCGCTAAAGCGATGAAAGAAGATGTATTAAAAGGTTATAAAGTAGGAGCAGACGATTACCTTAATAAACCTTTTGATAGTGAGGTTTTATTAATGAAAATTAAAGCTATAATGCAACGTAAGGCAACAGATACGGTTGCAGATAGCAAACAATTTGAATTTAAAATTGGACGTTTTGATCTCAATTCAAAACTTCGTTTCTTAAAGTTCGATGGAGGTGAACCTTCAAAATTATCGCCAAAAGAAAACGAGTTGTTACGTTTATTGGCATTGCATGAAAATGATTTAATGCCTAGAGAATTAGCACTGACTAAAATATGGAGAGATGATAATTATTTTACCTCTCGTAGTATGGATGTGTATATTGCTAAATTGCGTAAATATTTAAAACCAGATCCTAACGTAGAAATTTTAAATATTCACGGAGAAGGCTTTAGGTTGGTTATTAACAACAAATAAGTTTTATATCCTTTTTTATACCTCAAAAAAAATCCAGTTTATTACGCTGGATTTTTTTGTGATGGATATTATGTAATTACTCATTCTTACTAACTAAATGGTAATGATTACTTTTGGTGATTAGATGTAATATATTGTATAATAGCGTTAGCGTCAGTTTTATAATCAAACCATTTAATTGCGTCATCTTTTCTAAACCATGTGAGTTGTCGTTTGGCAAAACGTCTGGTATTCTTTTTAATTTCAGAGACAGCAAAATCTAGAGAGTCATTACCTTCAAAGTATTCAAATAACTCTTTGTAACCAACAGTATTTAGTGCATTAAGATGCTTTTTTGGTAATAGAGCTTTTGCTTCTTCTAATAATCCGTTTTCAATCATTAGATCTACACGTTGGTTAATTCTATCATAAATAACAGAACGTTCAGCATTTAAGCCAATACTAATGGTCTTAAAGTCTCGATTTTTTTCAGGATTGGTAAGAAAAGAAGTATATGGTTTTCCTGTACCAATACAGATTTCTAGAGCTCTAATAACACGTTGCGGATTGTCTACTGCTATAGTTTTAAAAGCCTCTGGATCTAAAACGTTGAGTTGTTCTTGTAAAGTATTTAAACCCTCTTTTTCTAGTTGAAGATTAAGGTTTTCTCTAATATTAGAATCAACTTCAGGAAAATAGTCTAAGCCTTTTGTTACAGCTTTTACATATAATCCAGAACCTCCAACCATGATTACAATAGGGTTGTCTTTATGTAATTCTTTTATTTTAGAAATGGCATCGCGTTCAAAATCACCAACATTATAATTTTCATCTATAGATTTATGCTGAATAAAATGATGTGGTGCAGCATTTAGTTCTTCTACGGAAGGTACAGCAGTTCCAATAGACATTTCTTTATAAAATTGCCGAGAGTCTGCAGAAATAATTTTAGCTTTAAAATGTTGGGCAAGCTTAATACTTAAAGCGGTTTTGCCAATCGCAGTTGGACCAACAACGGAAATGACAATTTTGGGATATATTTTAGGCATTATTTAATCTACAATAAAGGATTGAGTTCATTTCCACAATTATAGCAATAATCTGAATTATCTTTGTGGTCTGATGCATGACAATTTGAGCAATGTTGCGAATTGAGGTGAATAGTAATATTGTCAGATGGATTATTTCCATTAGTTTTTAATGCTTCATTTTCGGCATCTTCTTTTTGACCACTTCTAACATATTCTGCAGAAACAATCCCTGTAGGTACTGCAATAATTCCGTAACCTAAAATCATGATAAAAGTTGTAATAAATTGTCCTAGAGGTGTTTGTGGGGCGATATCTCCAAATCCAACAGTAGTTAATGTTACTACACACCAATAAATACTTTTTGGTATGTTGTCAAAACCATTGGCTTCTCCTTCTACTAAATACATAATAGTTCCAAAAATGACCGAAGTAATCATTACAGCAAATAAGAAAACCATAATTTTTACACGACTTGCAACTAACGATGCTTTTAGGTGATTTGATGCTCCTAGATATCTAGCCAATTTTAAAATTCTAAAAACTCTCAGTAGCCGTAATGCCCTTAAGGTGACTAAAGCTTGGGAACCAACAAAAAAGAAAGATAAATACATTGGTATGGTTGATAAGAAATCGATGATTCCAAATGAACTAAATATATATTTAAATGGTTTTTTTACTGAAATTATTCTTAAAATATATTCAATAGAAAATAGTATAGTTACAATCCATTCACCAATATGTAAAAGTTCATGGTACTTTTCATCTATGCTAACGACACTTTCTAGCATAACCAGTACAATACTAACCAATATGAATATTAACAACAGTATATCAAAAAGCTTTCCAGAAGGAGTATCAGCTTCATAGATAACTTCATGTATTCTATTTTTCCAATTATGTTTTTGATTCGATATCATATTCTAAATGTACGAAAAGTTAAATTATAGTTTCTAAAGTTTTAGGTTGTGGTTTATTTATTGTGTTGTAAAAAACCTAAAAAAGCAGCAAATAATGCTACAGTTTTTAAGTTATATGTCTTGTATATACTAGTTTAAATTAACTATTTTAAGTCTTTTATTTCTTCTCATATAACTCTGAATAATATGCTGCGTGTCTCTGTTGTTTTCCATTGGAGTTATAAGAGATTCCAAAATAGCTCTGTTATTTATTTGATGGTTTAAATCAAAAAAGCCCATTCCTTTAAATATACCATTTTCTATTAAAAACACGCTTTTTTCTTCTATAGCTCTCCCTTTATCGATAATTAGCATGTTTTTATTAGCATAACTATACTTTTCTATTAATGAATTTACCCTTTTGTTATAGGCATCAACAGGCTCTTCATTAATACATGCTCCAGAACATTCTTTTACTTCATATTTAAAACAACTTGTTTTTGTGTTGTATAAACCGGTGAGTTTTTGGCATAGATTAAATTCCTCGACAGCTTTAAAGAGAAAGTGTTTACCACTTGTTCTTGTACTAAAGGTTGTAATAGGCCTTTCTTCTCTGTTAGATTTATCAATAAAAAGATTTATATAGCCATTTTTATCTGTAAAGCTGTAAAGGGCATGGGTAAAAATGGTTCTTCTTAAAGCTCTATTAAAGATGGGTTTATTTGCTTTTATTTCTGCACTTTCTTTTAATAAAGCCGCGAGTTCGCTTCCTGTTTTTTCGTAGGTAACAGTACTAACTAATTTTTGAATTTTTTTAGACTTAGAGTTCTTACCTGTAAAATGCTGAATAATTCGTTTTCTAATATTTTTACTTTTTCCAATATAAATAATTTCACCTTCTGTATTATGAATATAGTACACTCCTGTATCTGAAGGCAATCCTTCTATAATTGTTGTAAGGTTGGTTGGAATATTAGATTTTTGTTCAATTTTAACAGCATCTCTAATAATAACTTTTTCTAAATCTTTGTTTAATAGCATTTTAAACAACTTTACAGTGGCCATTGCATCTCCATTGGCTCTGTGTCTATCACTCATAGGAATACCTAATGCTCGTGTTAGTTTGCCTAAACTATAGGATTCCATATCAGGAATGAGTTGTTGAGATAGCTCAACCGTGCAAAGTGTTTTTCGTTTAAAAGGAAAGCCTAAACGTTTAAATTCGGTTTTAAGAATTCGGTAATCAAAAGAAGAGTTGTGGGCTACAATAATACAATCTTCAGTTATTTCAACAATACGTTTTGCAACTTCGTAAAATTTTGGTGCGTTTTTAAGCATATTAGAATTTATGCCTGTAAGATTAACTACAAAAGGTTGAATTTCCCGTTCGGGATTTACCAAAGAAATAAATTGGTCAGTTACTTTATGACCATCAAATTGGTAAATTGCAATTTCAGTGATGCCTTCTTCATTGTACTTTCCACCTGTGGTTTCTATGTCTAGTATTGCGTAGATAGCGTTAAGTATTTTACGTTTTTACGAACAGAGTTAAGCAGTCTTTATAATTCTAAAGACAGCTTTGTTATACTTTTTTCGGGTAACGTGTTAATTATAATTTCGAAAACCAAATATACTACTTCCAACGCGAATCATGGTGCTTCCGCAATCAATAGCTAATTTATAGTCGCCACTCATTCCCATACTAATGGTTTTAAGTTCAGGGTGTAGTTGTTTAAGTTCTGTAAATGTGTGGTTTAGGCTTTTAAATTCTTTTTTTATCTGATTTGTGTCATCAGTAAATGTGGCCATTCCCATTAAGCCAACAACTTTAATATGCTTTAATTCAGAAAACTCATTGGATTTTAGTAGGTTAGAAGCATCTTCTGCAGACATCCCAAATTTACTGTCTTCTTCAGCGATTTTAATTTGAAGTAAACAGTCTATTATTCTATCGTGTTTTTGGGCTTGCTTATTAATTTCATTTAGTAATTTGAAGCTTTCTACACCATGAATTAGGCTTACAAATTCAGCCATATATTTTACCTTATTTCGCTGAACATGTCCTATCATATGCCATTCAATATCTTTTGGCATTTGTTCATGCTTTTCTGCCATTTCTTGGATTTTATTTTCTCCAAAAATGCGTTGTCCAGTGTTATAGGCTTCCATTAAATCACTGATTGGTTTCGTTTTTGAAACGGCTACAAGTGTAACGTGCTCAGGTAAGGTTGATTTAATTTTTAATAGATTTTCTTGTATAGACATAATTATTTAATCTCTAGTTAATGCATAATATATAACATATAGCCAACTGAATATTCCGTGTAAAATTGCCCATAGAATTGATTTATTTCTGTCCCATGAGATTACAACAGCAATAACACTACCTAGGCCAACTCCACTTTTTATAACGGTATCAGATCCTTGGTTTTGAGAAAAGCAGGCGAAGCTAATACTTATAAAAAGTAATAATAATATATATTTTCTAGTCATAATTTAATATTCATAAATAGTGATTCCACTTCTCAACTTCGGAAGAATGTAAGTGCTTTTAGGTGGCATTGTTAAACCATCGTCTGCAATTTGTTTCATTTGTTCTACATTAGACGGACACATACCAAAACCAACCTTAAACTTTCCACTATCTACACTGCTTTTTATAGTAATCATGTCGTGTTGCCCATTAACGTATGAAATACGACTATCATCTCGTAAATCATCAATACCTAAAATTGGTTGAAGTATGGTTTTGTATAACAATTGTGCGTCTAGTTTATCTAAGGATGTTTTAAATTCATAGCTTGTTTTTCGTAAATAAAGAGAGTAAAACTCACCATCTAAATACATACTAAAATGATGTGGTTTGGATGGTTTGTAAGACATTAGTCCTCTGTTTTCAATACGATAAAAAGTATCTAGTTTAATTAAAAACTCTTCCTTGGTTAAACCGTTTAAATCTTTAATAAGTCTATTAAACTCATGTATTACTAAATCCGATTCTGGAATTAAATACGACATAAAAAAGTTATAAGACTCACAGCCTTTATGATTGGTGTTCTTTTCTTTTTCATCTTTAAATAATAAGTATGACGACGCAGATCTATGGTGACCATCAGCAATATAAATTGTGCCCATTTTTTCAAATTCTTTTTGAATGGTAGCAATGGTCTCTTTTTTTTCTATTTTCCATAAATAATGCGTGTCTCTGTAAGTCATAGTAAACTCAAACTCGGCATGTAGTGCGTTTTGAGTATCTGCTATAATGTGTGCAATAACCGCATTGTCAGGATAGGTGAGTAGCACTGGTTCTGCATTAAAGCCAACCGTTTGCAGATAACTTTTAAACGTTTCTTCGCGTTTGGCTATTGTGTCTTCATGCTTTTTTATAATATCATTTTCATAATCTTTTGCGCTAGTAGCCGCGATAATGCCACTAAATTCTTGTCCATGCCGATTTACTATTTTATAAACATAGAATGATGGCTTTTCATCTTGAACAAAAACACCTTCTTCTTTAAATTCTAAATATCTATTTTTAACCAACCTATAACGTTCTTCACCTGTAACTTCTTGATCGTATTTATAACCAGGGTTTACAATATGTAGAAAGCTATACGGGTTATAAGCCATTCGAGATTCTCGTTCATCAACTGTATAGCTTTGATAAGGGCGCGCAGCAACAAGACCAACAATTGCTCTTGTAGGTCTTACGGCTTTGAATGGGACTATATTTGGCATGGAAAAGTGTTCAGTAATCAGTGTTCAGTAGCTTTAAATTTTTCTGGGTTTTGAATCAGATAATTTATAAGTTTTCTTACTTCAATACTTTGTTCTGTGAGTTCATTAAATTGTTTTGTACTAATATAATTTGATGCTAAAGCAAATTCTAACCCTGTTTATGCTTCTGAATCTTCAGCATCACAATTCGTTAATTTACCTGTAAAATGTAGTAAATATTGAAATTTTCATAACGTTGTATTGTTCAATAAGCATAACTTCAATTTACGGACACTGATTACTGGCCTTTGATTACTTCAAGAATTGGTCAGCAACCTTCTCAGCCTTTCGGCTTTCAGAGTAATCATAAAAACCTTCACCAGATTTAATACCTAATTTTCCTGCCATTACCATATTAACTAATAAAGGACAAGGTGCATATTTAGGGTTTTTAAAGCCATCGTACATCACATTAAGAATGGATAAACAGACATCTAAACCAATAAAATCGGCCAAT
>Ga0209344_10000141_pt1 | contig 147015 bp, 135 predicted proteins | sample Cruoilmetagenom6_FD_187293 | JGI IMG/M metagenome (GOLD analysis project Ga0209344, IMG submission 187293) | Oil polluted marine microbial communities from Coal Oil Point, Santa Barbara, California, USA - Santa Barbara Oil Seep Sample 6 (SPAdes)... | ecosystem: Environmental > Aquatic >... | reverse complement strand
GCTTTATCAAAAAAAACACAGAACAGCCTATGAGCTTTTATGAAATAGACGGGGTTCGTCCCGTAGTTGATCCAAGCAGTTTTGTCCATCCCACTGCATCTGTTATCGGTTATGTGGTGATTGGTAAAAACTGCTACATTGGTCCGCATGCCAGTTTGCGTGGAGATTTTGGCAAGATCGTTTTTGAAGATGGGGTTAATTTCCAAGATGGCTGTATTGCACATTGTTTTCCCGGTGGTGAAACACGCGTACGAAAAAATGGCCACATCAGTCATGGCGCGGTGTTACACGGTTGTGACATTGGTGAAAATTCCATGGTTGGAATACAAACTGTGGTGATGGATAATGCCAAAATTGGTAAAGAATGTATGATAGCCGCTTTGAGTTACATTAAGCCCAATTTTAAAGCACCAGCTCGCTCAATCATTGCTGGCTCACCAGCTGAAATAAAAAAACAAGTCACCGACCAACAAATAAGCTGGAAAACAGAAGGCACGGCAGTCTACCAACATCTGGCACACAGGTGCTTAACAACCATGCATCAATGCGAAGCAATGGCACCTGATGATAAACCATACCAAGAAGCCCATTTAGATATCAAAAATTTTAAGCCTCTGAAGTAAAAAAAGGCGCAAAGCAGCACCTTTTAGTAACAAAAAAAACACCAGCTGTTATTTTAACTTCCACTCGGTGTTTAACTGGGCTTCTGATTGATATTTATCACCAGAAACAAAAACAAATGTAGACGAATTGGGCATGGCATATTTAATGATATCTTTAAAAGCAAAGGTGAGTTCCGTTTGGTTAATATCCTTCTTGTTTATCTTGAAATCTATGGGCTTTATGGCTTTCGGTAATTCGTAACCATCAACATGAGAAATTTTAACTTCTTTGACATTAAAATCATCAGAACTTGAGACCATAACAGTGAAATCCTTACCAGATTTACCTTTGCGATAATTAATTTTTTTCTTGTATTCTTTAAAATAGACAGAAAACTCTTTTTTCTTTTGGATGCTTGAACTTTTTGGTTTAAAAACTTCTAAATTGTAATCACCATCTACAACAATATCAAATTCAGTTCCTTTAAACATGAATGCAGCTCGACCTTTAGCAAATAATCCCAAAGGACCCCACATAACAACATGAGCTACAGTTGCACCTGTTCTTTTTCTGCCTTCTTGAGAAAGAGGGATTTTTTCAAACTTGACAATATCTCCGTTGGTAGTTTTTAAACTTCTAGGCATCAGAGTCAACTCCCCTCCTTTTCCTAAACTTTTTCTTCCAACAGCTTCAGAAACAAATCCATTAACAAACGTACCACTCTTAATAAGTAGTTTTGAATTCACCATAACATCTTCTGTTGTTTGAAAATATACTGATTCTCCAGTGAAATTCATATTTCCGTTGACGTTTTCAGCCAACCTAACAGGTATAACAGTTCCATCTTTCAATACTTCTGCATGTATTCCAAATGAGGTAATCATTAATACCCAAATTCTATATATTTTTAGCTGATTCATCGACAACATAGGTTTTTATAAATCATTCATTATAACAATATAACTTTAAAATAACATTTAGGATTGACAAACCAATCTATCAAGAAGGAAGATGATGGTTCTTTATATCGTTCTTTTACATGCAACTAGAAACGTGGACATATTTTAATGGTCAGTGGCATAAAGGATCAGTGCCCTTGATGAGTTCAACCACCAATGCAGCTTGGTTAGGTAATACGGTGTTTGACGGGGCACGGTATTTTGAAGGTGTGACTCCAGACATTGAACACCATTGTGCTCGAGTGGTTGATTCTGCCTTAAAATTAAACATGATGCCATTTTTAACGGCTGACGAAATTGTTGGTTTGGTTAAAGCTGGATGTAAAAAATTCAGTGCTGATAAAGCACTTTATATTCGTCCCATGTATTGGATTGAGGACGGTATTGGACCAATTGAACCTGAATCAACCCGGTTTGCTTTGGTGATTCAAGCATTACCGATGCCCGATCCCAACACGGGTATCAATGCCTGTTTATCAACTTACCAGAAACCCCATCCCAATACAGCACCAACTACAGCCAAGGCCACTTGTCTCTACCCTCACCTGACTATGGCTTGGGGTGATGCAAAAAAACAAGGCTATGACAATGCAGTGATGTTAGATGCTTTGGGTCATGTGGCTGAATTCACCATGCAAAACTTATTGTACGTAAAAGATGCTGAGGTCTTTACACCTAAACCCAATGGCATGCTACTGAATGGCATCACCAGACAACGTTCTTTGGGTTTGCTTCAACAATTAGGCTATACCATTCATGAACAAACCATTGAGCCTCAAGCTTTATTAACCGCTGATGAAATCATCTCAACAGGAAACCATGGAAAAATAATTCCATGTGTCAGTTACCAGAACAGAAAACTACCAGATGATAAAGTTGGAAAACAACTTAAAGAAGCTTATTGGGATTTTGCTCACTCAAAAACCAGCTTACCACTGACACAATAAAATGATAAAGCCAATCAACAAGTTGTTATTAATCCTTGCTTATTCAGCTTTAAATGGCGCCAACAAATCCTGCCATTGGTGTTGACTCAGAACATCACTGATGTGTGTGTTGGTTGCCAGAAGGTTGTCAGCCAATAACAGCTTTTGTTTTTGTAGTCGATGTATTTTTTCTTCCACTGTTCCATGAGTGATGAGCTTATATACAAAAACCTGTTTGTCCTGTCCAATGCGGTGTGCTCGATCGCTGGCTTGTTGTTCTGCCGCAGGATTCCACCACGGATCAAAATGAATAACTGTATCAGCAGCGGTTAAGTTGATTCCCGCGCCACCGGCTTTTAAACTGATTAAAAACACGGGAATTTGACCATCTTGGAATTGTGCGATGCGTTCTGTTCGTAGCGTTGGAGGTGTTTTACCTGTCAATTCTAAATAAGGAATTTTTAATTCATTTAATTGATTACCAATGATGTCTAACATACTGGTAAAACTAGAAAATATCAATATTTTTCGACCTTCTTCAACCAAGTTAGGTACTGCCATTGTCAACCAATTTAGTTTGGCTGAATCGGCTTCTTTATGTATCGAATCCAATTTTAGTAAAGCAGGATGACAACAGATTTGTCGTAATCTCAATAAGGCATTACCAATTAAAATTGAATTGTTTTTTTGGTGTTTGATCGCTTTTCTTATTTCATCGGCCATACTGATTCGAATGGTTTCATAGACGCTGGCTTGTTGCTCGGTTAATTCAATTAATTTAATAATTTCGCTCTTTTCAGGCAGTTCTTGAGCAACTTGAGATTTTGTCCTTCGTAAAATAAAAGGTGCCAGTCTTTTTTGTAGCGTTTGAAGCCTGTGCGTGTTGTTGTCCTTTTCTATAGGGACCTGGAAGTGTTGTTGAAAATGTTTTTCCGTCGACAAAAAGCCAGGCATCAAAAACTCAAATAATGACCACATCTCTCCCAAATGGTTTTCAATGGGGGTTCCACTTAAACAAAGACGGTGTTTAGCTACGATAGATTTGGCAATTTTTGCAACACGTGTTTTACGGTTTTTGATGGCTTGTGCTTCATCAAGTACCATGGTGTGCCAAACGCGATCAGTCATGTATTTATAATCACGACTCATGACACCATAACTGGTTATCAACACATCTATGTCTTCTAACTGATTGTAGTATTTTTTTCTGCGTTGTCCGGTCAATATCAAGGATTTTAATTGCGGTGTGAATTTTGCAATTTCTGCATGCCAATTACCTAACAAGCTGGTGGGTGCAATAATCAATACCGGCAAATTCAGTTCGTTATTATTTTTTAAATGTAATAAATGTGCCAGAACTTGTAATGTTTTACCCAAACCCATATCATCAGCGAGTACTCCATGTAAATCATGCCGGGTTAAAAATTGCAACCAAGCCACACCAGTCAACTGGTAGGGACGCAAATCAACTTTTAAACCCACAGGTGCTTGAATTTCGGGCAGTGATTTTATCTGCAACAGTGCATCTGCTTTTTGTTTTATTTCATCAGAACCCAACCATTGCATCAATTGGCTATTGTCATCATCCTGCCTCAAGTCTTGTTTCAACTCAGCCAATCGCATCAAATGATGTTTTGTCATTGACATTTTATTATCTTTATTCAATAACTTATCATCATAAAGTTCATTTAATGTATTAACTATTTGCATGACTTTGTCTTTAGGCATGTCAATGAACCGCCCATCATCAAGCCTTAACAGCAGTTCATCTTTTACAGCATCAAACTGTCCAGTTTTAATTGCCTTAACCAAATAGGGTAATAAATTAACAGTTTGACCTGAAACCTTAACACCCACTTCAACATCAAACCACCCATCAGATTTTGTTTGTTTTGATGGGTCTACCTGCACATAAAATTCATTTGATTTGAGACTGTTCAATCGATAGCTGTTATCAATCTCAACTTTCCAACCATGGCGTAACAAAGCCAGTAATAACGGTGCAATAGAAGTAAAACCAGACCCAATGTAACGATCATTGATATCAAAAAAGTCATTAACTGGCGCTTCATAATGCGCATGAACTGAAGGCAACTTTTCTATTTGGTAACAATAGGCAGCCACTGCCTCCAATTGTTTCTTTCCTAATTGGTAACGACCAGCAGATACATCTGCCACATTAAAAGCATGTTTTTCAGTATAAAAAACCACCTCAGCCCAGTCAATGCGAGCCAAAAAATCGGGTTTCCAATCCAATTCAACCCAACTGGATCTGATAATCAGTTTCACATGTACGTCATCATCTCCCTGTAAATGAATGGGCGGTGATTGTTTTTCAACGACTTTATTAAGCACTTTATTTTGTGAAAGTAACAAGTACAACTGATCAGTTAACTGTAACTGTGGTGCCTCTGGTAAGCTTGTCACTGAATCAAATTCCATAGGTGGTCTGTAGCAAGCTTTCCAAAAACACCTACCTGTTTTTAACAGGGCCACCAACAGTGATTGGTGCTCAGCTGACTGAACTGTGAAATGATGTGTTTTATTTAAACCCAATTGATTCATTATATTGAATACGTGCTGATCTGCCAAAGCCACAAATTTAGGCAATTGTTTTTTATAGAATAAACTGCTGTCAACTTCAGCTTTGACCTCATAACGGTTGTCTTGGGTTAAGTAAGCCTTGAACAATTTAACTGACAGTCCTTGTTTTTCAGAATGGTCAAAAACATAAATCAAGCGATGTCGAGCCATACCAGGAAAAGGATCAAAGTGTTGCTGATTCAACCAATTTGAAAATGTTCCAAGTACGTCTTTAAGTGCTCTTATTTGTTGTGTGAATGCAGGTATTTGGTCTAGTTTTGATTTATTATGAATGGCCAAACAGGTCATGTGAATACAGGGTTTTTTATGATGACAACTACAATTACCCACAATTTCTTTATCAATTGGCCAAGCCAAATTGAGCTGGTATGTTTGAGGTAAATCATCACTGATCTGTGCATAAGACAATTGTGATTCTTCATTAAAGCGCCAATGCTCCAATGGATGAATCAACATCAACTTAAATGCTTCAAACACAAGACTTTCATCAAAATATGTTTCCAAGTGTCCAATAGGACCTTTAAAACTGATGGGAGTTTTGAGCATACGCCAGACCTGCAAAAATTAGCAACAACCGACCATTATAATGCACTCTCAATGCCATGAGGTGAAAATAAACATGCATTAAAATGGCAAATTAGAGAATGTAATCTCCTCATATTTAATCACCAAAATGGTATGTGCTTAATAGACAAATATTCAGTGATTGAATTCTTGAATTGAGAGATCATCATCAATCAAACTCTTTAGACAATTCAATTGAACGGTTATTGGCCGCTTCAATTGCTTGTTTAATGACTCGATCAATGTGGTTATCAGTAAAGCTATCCAAAGCGGCTGCAGTGGTTCCTTTGGGTGAAGTCACCCTTTGCTTTAACTGTGCCAAAGTTTCAGGGCTGCGTTCGGCCAATAATGCGGCACCTATTGCGGTTTTTTTTGTTAATAATGCCGCGTCCTCAGCCTGCAAACCCAATTCTTCAGCCGCTTGTTGAAGATACTCCATGAACATAAAAAAATAAGCCGGTCCACTGCCCGACAAAGCTGTCACAGCATCAATCTTGGCTTCCTTTTTAACCCAAATTGAAGTGCCTACGGCATCCATAATTTGTTCAGTTAACTGTTTTTGTTGCTCTGTCACCCATTCATTGGCATACATACCTATGGCACCCTGACCTATTAATGCAGGGGTATTCGGCATGGCCCTTACCACAGCCATATTAACCTCCAACCATTGTTTTATTTGATCGGTGGTTATACCTGCTGCTACAGAAACCACCAAAGGGTTACTGCGCACAATGCTGGGAGCTACATTTTTTAAGACTTGTTTCATTATTTGTGGCTTGACTGCAATGACTACGATATCAGGCATACCAAAATGTGTGTTATTGTCATCATAGGTCAATATTTGAAACTGTTGTTCTATATATTCTCGTTGGTTCTTACCAGGATCACTGGCAGTTATCTGACTGGCTGTGATGCCTTTGTTGATTAATCCTCCCATTAAACTGGCTGCCATATTGCCAGCACCAACAAAACGGATGCGAATGTCTTGAATGGATTTCATCTGATTACGCTACACTTTCAAATGATTTAGGTTTCCATAACTCAACTTTGAAACCAGCTGGGTCTACAAACCATGCAAAATCACCGTATGATTCTTCGAGAATGTCACCGACTTGCGTCGCTCCACCTTTGACCACTTGCTTTATCATGGCAGTGACATCATCTACAATAAAATTAAACATAAAAGCTTGTTCTGATGGTGCAAAATAGTCAGAATGGTTACTGAATGCACTCCATACTGTCCGATCATGTACTTGAGACTCATTGGGATTAAACGCACCGTATGTCTCACCATCTAATTGGATGCCCAGGTATTCTTGATACCAAGCAGCTAATTTTTCAGGCTCTTCACATTTAAAAAATATCCCCCCAACACCTCTTACTTTTTGCATGACTTTACTCCACTATTGATTAGTTATTGTACCAAAAGCGCAAACCACTGTGTCTCAGTGTTTGGCGATTGATGGCGGCATTCATGGTTGGTTTATGTGCATAAATACCCACTGACAGTTTAGCACGGGTCATCCCTGTATAAATAATTTCCCGCATCAACAACCTGTGATTTTCATCAGCTGGGAGAGTCATCAGCACGTGCTTAAACTCAGAACCTTGGCTTTTATGTACGGTGATGGCATATGCCGAGGTAAATCGTGGCATCACATGTACCGAGTGTGATCGATAACTGTTTTTATAAGGTATCACCGCACGCAATTGACCGTTACTTGATGCCAACAATATCGCAACATCACCATTAAATAAGCCCAAAGAAGCATTATTCTGTCCAATCATTATAACCGAACCATGAAACCAGTTTTCAACACCAGAAACTGCAAGCTGCTGTTTCATCATTTCTGTTATTTGGGCATTCATTTGTAAACAACCCACCGCAGAGTCATTAACCAGCGTCAAAATGCGGTTACTGTTAATCACAGCAAACACTTGATCGAGTTGATATTGATAGTGTGAAATTTGATTTTCATCAAATAAAAACAAATCATTAAGACAATTTTTAAATGAACTATTTAATCCAAAATAATGTGATTTAACCCATTGTAAATATCCGTTCTGCCATAGGCTGTTGTCTTCATATGCTGGTATGAAATATACACCTTTTTGATTGTTATCGCTCCAACCCCCTACATTCTCAATCACTTGTAACTGAGGTGTATTAAAGACAGCTTGGCTGTCACCTTTACGAACCAATTCACTAAGCAACGCAATATCGGCTTGGTATCTTTTTGATACATCTAAAACGGTGACATGATCTGTTAACAGCATACCTTTATCTACCGTGTCTAGACTTGCCATAAGCCTTGTTTTACACGGAAAATCAGTTAATACCGTGTTAAGTTTTTGCCACATCGCCTGACTGTAGTGATTGATGCTTGTAGATGGTGGCATTAAATCAGTCAAAACAGCACCGGATTCAACCGATGGCAATTGAAATTGATCACCCAAAAAAACCACTCTACAGTCACTAGGTATGGCTTGCAATAACCGCCGCATCAAAGCAACGTCCACCATAGAGACTTCATCAACCACCAATACTTTACAGTTTAATTGGTTGTGCGCTCCAAATTGGAAACCGCCTCTTTCGGCACGGGCTCCCAGTAATCGATGAATGGTTTTGGCTTCAATTTGCAATAAATCTTCATCAGTTTTTACTGTGTTGGTGATGTGATTATTCAATACATCATGCAGAGATTCCGTCATGCGATTGGCGGCACGTCCAGTGGGTGCAGCCAACACCACGTCTCCAGGATAATAGCCCAATAACATCAATGCGCGCAATACAGAACTCATGATGGTGGTTTTACCTGTTCCTGGCCCACCTGAAATGATGCTGAATGATTGCATCAAACTGATAACGATGGCCAACACTTGTTTATTTTCAATTGTAGAGAAATCCAATTCATCAGTCACTTGCTTGGCTGCTTGTGCTATTTGATTCACCGTAAATTGAAGGCCTGAGTACTGCGCCAACAACCTTTCTAATGCAGTTTGAAGCTGACACTCTAACTGATGGTATTTACAGAAGTACAAACAACCATTGTCATATGTAATGATGTTCTGTTGGTTTATTGTCAATGCTTGCCAATCTGTACTTTGGGCTTTTTTTATTGAGTTATTTAAGCCCAGTTTTTGTAATTGTTGCTGTACCGATGGTTGCCCCAGATCCAAGCACAAGGAACCTTGGTTAATTGCATCTACCAAAGCCAATAACAACAACCAAAAGGCATCATCTTTTTGTTCCGTAATCCATTGTTGATAAGCATCTCGTAACAATTGCAAATGACCCAAGTCCAGGTTCAACTGTCTTACAATTAACTCATGATTCAAGGTCAGTTTTGGAAACACATGAGCCAGATGTTGTGCGCTTACATGAAAATTCATCTTTTGCTTCCAAAACGATCGATGTGCAACAATTCAGTTTTGATGTCTTCCGTTTGCCATTGCTTGTCACTGAAATCATCAAAGAAAATACCATTCTGGTTGTTTTCCTTACAATCAACACCCCGAGAAAAAACATAAATAGCACCTTTTAGCCGGGCATTTTTCAACTCCATTGAATCAAACCAATGTTGCATGGCCATGGCATACAATTGGTACTGCCAATGGTACTGATGTTTTGCCATAACTTCTTCTGACAACACCTGAGGGCTGTATCCATTGGAACTGTAATTACTTTTCCAATCAAGAATATAGTAATCAGTTATCTCACCAGTTTGAGCGTTTGGTACAGCAAAAAACAAATCAATAAATCCTGTTAAATAAGTTGAATCATGGTTCCAAAAAAATGACAACTCATGGCTGCGATTTTCTGCTGAAACAGCACCTAAGTTTTGTCCATTAAGTGCGCTCAACGGTTTCTTTAATGTATGCCACACCCAAGCTGCAAACTGCTGTCTATAATCCAATGGATAGGCTCTGTCAACTGGTCTGGCCACTTCATCGAAAACCTTATTATCCAACTTGAACAGTTTCATTTGCTGATCTATGGTCTCCATGATTGCTTCATCAAGGTATACTGAACTTACATCATTATGTTGTTGCACCCTATTAAAACTCACATGTTCAAATATACCATGAAGTACATGACCAGTTTTCACACCTCCTGGAATTTGCGGTTGTATCAGCTTTGTAGGATCCACATCAATTCTCTTTTCTGTGCTCATCAGCTCAACTGTTAAACTTTGTGTAAAATCATTGGCTACCGTGCTTGGGCCGGCGTGGCTTTTGGTGTGACTTAAAGAAGAAAATGAGTGTATGTTTCGCCGTCTGATGTATAAATCTTCGGGAACTTTCAATTTAAATTCTGTCAAAGTAAATTCTGAATGAGATGCTTGTATCTCATTGCTTGAATCCTCAATATCTGGGAGGCTTAATTGAAACATGTCTGACGCTTTCAATCGAGACATCACCGTTTTAACATATAAGCCTGGTCTGTCAATTTTCTTATCTTTTTCATCCACAAAAGGTAAGAACAACATAAAAATGGCACGCGTCATTGCCACATAATACAATTGGTGTGCAGCTTTGATCTGTTGTGCTTCATACACACTTTTATGTTTTTTAAGCAAATCGTATACCATGCATTTTTGATTTTCATCATAGTATTGTAAAAACACATCGTTATCAGCGTGACCAAAACCACCAAATAAAAACACCACTGGAAACTCTAAACCTTTACTGATGTGCATGGTCATGATTTTAACTGCGTTTTGCTCTGTGTCTTTGTGGTGCAAATCTTCATCACTTGAAGAATGGGTTCTCTTTTGTTGGTAAAACTTTAATAAAGCTGCAGCACCCAAGTTGTTTTGCAAGGCCGCTTGTAATAAGCGTTGCGTTAATTGTTTGATGTTTGCAATCCGACGACTGTTCTTTCTTGCTCTGAACAATGCACCACTTTCATCCAGCATCAAATCAAACACCTTAATCCAATCCTTAGCTAACACAGCCTCTTTGGTTTTAAGCCATAAGTTGGTTATATGAGGCAATTGTTCAGCTGCAAAATCATCAAGTTGAGCAGGTTGTAAATCAAAAAACAGGGTCAATAAAGCGTTATTGACACGTTGGTTGTCATTTGGCCTGGCCAGTGCAGTCAATAAAACATGAAAATGTATGGCTTCTGTTGACTGATAAAGGTTTTTCTTTTTATGAAAAGTAAAAGGAATGCTTCTTTTTTGCAACGCATCTTCAATAAACTCAGCATCTTTATTACCTCTGACTAAAATACACACATCAGAAGCATTTAACTTACGCTGTTGTCCCTTTAATTGAACTTCTACTTTATCGATTATTTGATGTTTGATGGTGACAGCTATTTTTTCAGCTAATTGGCTTTTACTTGTTAAAGCATCAGCACAATCAACTGTCAGGCAATTAAAATAATTTAATTTATTTTTTTCAATAACTTGTGGCTTATTTTTGACTTCATCTCTGGAATAAACAGCTGCTTTTACATGCACTTCTTCTGGGGCAAACCAACGTCCTGTGTCATCAGCAAAAAATCGATTCAACTGAGCAATCAAGCCTGCATCTGTTCGGTAGTTGGTTCCCAAACGATAAGCATGACCTTGGTAATTTTCGATAATAGACATTTTGGCCGCTTCATAAGTATGCAAATCCGCGCCCCTGAAACCATAAATGGCTTGCTTGGGGTCTCCTATAACCCACAAACAATGTTTTGAGTCTGAATTGGCTTCGTTACCCATTAAAAACAAATGTTTGAATATCCCCCATTGTCTGATGTCTGTATCCTGAAACTCATCAATAATAGCCACTTGATACTTATTTCTTAGTGCATGTGTTAACAATTGTTCAGAACTGCTGAGTGACTGCTCTTTGGTTAATTGCTGCCACAACAACATAATCATGTCATCATAACTTATCAAACCACGATCCAATTTATGTTGTTGGCTTAAGCGAACCAATTGGTTTAACAAAGCGGGAATGGCTTGGAACTTTTGCCCTTCAAGCAAAACAGCATACTCATTAAGCAATTGATTGATTTGAGTAAGCAACAAAAACAACTGTGGTGCCACCTGTAAATTATAGGCTCTTTCACTGTCATTCCTTTGGTCATCATATACTTTAGGTAAACGATTAAAAAAGTACTTCTCAATATAATACCCATCATTCAACCCAGCACCGTATTGACTTAAAAATGTCATTAACAGTTTATTATCAATACTGTTCTGCAGGTCTTTTAATTTTAATAAAAAGGGTTCTATCTTGTCTTTCCAACGCGATTGAAGTGTTTTGATTGTTGCACCATTTAATTGTGACAGCTCTTTTTCAAGTGCAGTCATGTTTGACACATCAATGTCATTCAAGGTCTTCCATAATGCAGTGTCATTCAATACATCTGCAAAAGGATAGATGGCATCAAATTCAGGTTTATATTTGGCCGCCAACTTCAGTAGCAAATCATCAATTGTTGAAATACTTTTACTCGCAGTATAAGTTTTAATTAGTTTCAACAAAGCTTGATCTGCCGGCCAACTGCGTTTCATTTGACTTAATATTTTAGTCCAGACATCACTGTCATTAACAACTTCTGCTTCAAAAACAGCACCTTGCTCAAAAGCAAACTCTTTTAAAGCTCCGTGACAAAACCCATGGATGGTGAAAATAGAAGCCTGATTAAGCTGTGCTAAATTATGTTCAAGGTGTGCAGATAAGACCTCATCATGTGACGATTGTTCCAATTCATCCCATAACCGCTGTCTGATGCGAGCTTTGAGTTCACCTGTTGCTTGTTCGGTAAATGTTACCAACAACAGTTTATCAATGGTTAAGCGTTGCTCAAGCAACATCCTCATCACCAATTCAATCAATGTATACGTTTTTCCAGTACCCGCAGAAGCCTCAATGACAGCATGTGCATTTAAATTCACTTCTGCTGCGGATTTAATTTCTGAAAAAACAGTGGGTTTCATGAATGACCACCCTTCACTTGTGTTTCGAATGTCCCAAACACCATAGCAAACAAAGGAAGTAAGTTTTGTCTGTAGTTCATCACGGGATCATCACTGGCTTGTATATCGACCACTTTTAAAATTTCTTCATAACTGGGCCATTGCAGTGCTTTATCGTACGTTTCAGCTATGCACAGTTTATCCTCTTTGGTTAAATCAATATCGTCATAGGCCAAGTAATGAATGGTTTTTGATTGGGAATTTTTTTTCAGAAAAGGCACGACTTGATTGGTGTCACCTTTGGTCGCAATTTTCAATTTAGTTAACAACTCACTGGGTAAAAATTGTGCAGGTTTTTCCAAAAAATTGAGCAGCAGTTGCTTGATATACTGTTCAATGGTAGACCTTGTGGCAAAGCTTTCTGTTGAACTGTACCAAGGCTTTAACACAACCGTATGTAATTTATCAGGAAACACCATGTGAACATTAAATTCTTCAGCCACCTTGATTTCATCTGACAACTGCCACATACACCAATTAAGAAAAGGTTGAAGCAACTTTTTATTCCATTTGTCATTTTGTTTGCTACTACTGATAACCACTTGATCGGTTAAATAGCCGCCTTTTTGATACAACTGCTCGGCAATTCCATTAATTTGAACATGTCTGACAGCATCAAGCTTAATCACTGGCCCATCAGCCACAAGATTCGGAGACATTTGAGTAACAGATTGTCCCATTTTCATTACACCCACAAGCTGTTTATCTTGTAACTCGCTTCTCAGCGTTTTTTGCAATTGTTCCTCAACTTGAATCAAGTCATCCAATTCTGCAAATAACGCCAGTGGTGCTTTTGAACGAAATAAATGGGCCTGATGAGTTTGACTGATTATGTGTTTTAAATCAGCGGTATTGGGTTGTTGCAACCACAGTTTTATAGTGGTTGTGAATATGTCATGTTTTAACAATGACGTCAACTCCAGTGGTTCATGTTCTAATAAAGAACGGTCCTCAGGATGTTTATTATTTACACCTAATTGTTTAAGTATTGCGGCTTGTGGATTGGTCAAGTAATCAGCCAATTCTTTTGTATCTATTTGAATTAATTCACTGAGCTCAGATGTGACTGCTTGATTGCTGTATTTATGTTGCAACGAAATATTGAAGTTACTGCTTTGTTGCTCTATTGTTTTAACAGCTTGAATCTTATGCCAAGCACGTAATTGAGCCGCAGACAATTGGTTAATGTTGGGTTCCCAATTTGGAACATGTTTATTGACCCAAAACAAATAATCAGAATAACTGAAATTAACACCCCAATCATGTAAATCAAGTTGACTGCCATCATAATGTATTGACTCACTGGCATCCAAAGGAATGGTATATATGGGTAATTGATTCATTTCCATACCATCAAAATCAATCAAAGTATTGCAATAACGATACAGGGTCATCCATGATGGCGACGGCTCTATCACATCATCTTTTAACAAGTCAATTCCCACATACGAAAGATAGAGTTTTTCGCGGGTACACATCAAGGTTTCTAGCAATAAATAATTATTATTTTCAATGGTATTGATGTCACCAATGCGTCTAGACCGTTGAGTTAAGTCTAATGTCTCATGTCTGAATTGCCCAGGAAATGATTTTTCGTCCATTCCCAGTACATAAGTTAATTTAAATGGAATCGGACGCATCGGTTGTAATGCTGCACAAACAACGCCTCCCGAAAGGTAACTGCCTTTACTGGCTGGCAATTGTTTTAGTTCATGCTGAATAAATTGTTTGATGTCATCAAAACTTAAAAGCATTTCAGGCTGTGTTTCAGCCAACTGCAACAAAGATTGTTGCAATGCCATTTGTATACTTTGTTCTTTTGAATCTTCTGCAGGAACCGCAAACAACAAATCAAAAAAATGATTTAATTGTTGTTCCCATTGAGTTGTTGTTAACTGCTGATTAAAGCGTAATTTATATTGGTACAGTGTTTCTAATAAAACACTTAGCTTGCCAATACTTTCGGCACCTATTGAACTGACATCCAAGTTATCTGTTTCATGAAATACTGTAGCTAATGACAAGTGCAACCTTGTCAAACCTTGTTCCCAAGTAAACAGTTTATCAACACCAGTCTCATCTTCTATCACATGATACAAAGAAGAATAACCGCAATAAATACCCAGTTCATCAACCACCAATAACCAATCTTGCCAATCGCTCTCAGTGAACTGATTAGCAGCCTGAACACAAGGATTATCCAGCCATTTAAACACTGTAGCACGAATAAAGTCATCCTCCAGTACCGAAAATAAATCCACCACAGCTTCAGCATATCGACTTTCTTTGGCTGCTGTGCTGTCTACAATGGCATAGGCCAATTGCTTACCATGCTGATGGTTTAATGTTTCAAAAACTTGTTCAAGAACAAATCGATATGTACTCATGTCCGTGACCAATACCGCTATTTCATTGAGCGCCAAATCAGGGTTTTGCTGAAGGTTCCATAGTATACTGTTGTAAACTGACTCCACTTCTCTGATGACAGATGGTGCACAGGCAAATTGAACACTGTTGAGCAAACCTAATTCTTTGACTTGTTGAAACTGGTTACTGCGAGTCAATACAGTTGCTTGAACCTTATGCAATAAGGAATCTGTGCATGATAAATCAGGAATCAGCCAATCATCTTGATATTCAATCGATTGATGAATGGCATCCGTCTCAATGTCGCTGAACAACTTCAATGCCTCTCGTCCAGGTTTGCCCCAAGCTTTCAGCAAATCATTTTCATCACTGAAAGCTGATAATTCAGCAAACACCTCGGCATCAGCCGATGCTTCAAGAGCAACACCTTCATTATCAAACAAGGTTACGGGATGTTTTTTGTACTGACGCAATATGTGTCGCTGCCACCTTTCTTCATCTTCAGTTTGTAAATCCTCCCAATACTCTGAACACACATTAAGTGCATAAACATGTACAGTCATTGATTGTCCCAATTGCACCAACAGTCTACGATGTAACTGTGATAACCGTGAAGGTGTAAATATGTGTATGCTTTGCTGAGACATGTTTAATTTGCTGTTACTTAACAACAATGAAGCCTGGTATAAAGTGATGGCCGATTGACTACCATCTACTTTAAATAGCCTGACATACAAATCTCGTTGCAACTGTTCTAGTTGAGTCAAATGTAGATTTTTACTGTTTTGAAACACCACATGACCTCGCAACCACTGCTGTACCATTTCGGGTCGTTGGGACTCATAATCCAACATCAATTTAGCTAATTTTTGACTGAGCTGCCAGCGTTTGGCTGCTTGTAGTTTTGTTGAAACCGCAGCATTCAAGTATGATTGGATTGGCTTGTATATGGGCTCATTAACGATTGAATCATCAAGTAACAACCGCCAAATGGACCATGCCACTTTGGCGCCATTTAAGTGTTCATATTGCTTACCTAGTAATTGAGTAACCACCTGAAACAAACCCGTTTCTAGGAAAGGAAAGTCCACATGAGCACAAACACCGTTTGATTTTGCCATGGCAAGCTGTAAAAAACGCTGCATATTGGCATTGGGAACCAAAACTTTGGGTGCTTTTAACAAGCCTTCTTGACGTTGCTGCACCTTGACTTGATTAGACAGCATTTGGGCCAAACGTTCTACCGAGTGACTAAAAAACAGATTTATTTTGCTATCAGACATCTATCACGCCAAGTGGTTACTCTAAAGAGAAAGAAAATTGCTTCACTGCCCATATTGGTTTGTTATTTATCAATACCTGATGGCTTTAACAATTTGGTTACGTCCTGACTTTTTGGCTTTATATAATGCGCTGTCTAAACGACCAAGCCACTCCTTAACAGATTCGCCATAATCCTTTTGTGCCACAGCCAACGACAAGGTGATTTTATGTTCTTTATTAATATCGCTTTGAGCAAACTGAGCATGTAGATTTTTTGCTAATTGATAGGATTTATTAAAATCAGAATCGTTACATATAATTGCAAACTCATCACCACCTATGCGATACAGAACACCTTCATCGTCAATTAAGTTGGCGACATATGTTGAGGTTTGTTTCAACACCAAGTCACCTGTGTTATGACCAAAGTAATCATTTACTTGTTTAAAATTATCTAAATCAAATAATATGACTGATACTGGTCTTTCAACGTCTTCAAGTTGTGAAGTATCTTGATTAAAAGCCCTTCTGTTTTTAATTAAAGTTAAAACATCTTGATTTGCCTGTTTTCTGAGCCGATCATGTTGTTGGTACATCTTCGATGAAAACAAGTGACAAAAGAAACTGGTAATTATCAGAGTCATGCTGATTGTAACCAACTTAAACACAGGTAAATTAATCAGCAACGATATAATTACCAACAAACACAACGACCACAAAATCAAAGCCTGCCTGGTGGGTAACAGGTAAAACACCAAAGCCACCGAAGGGTACGCCCAATAAACTTGATCTGACCCTTTGAGCACGATAGTTGCAACCGTTCCTAGCACCGATATGATAGATATGGCCAATGCCGGTAAGGTTGTGGTTCGGGTTCGCCAAACATAGGAAAAAACATAAAGCCCAAACAAGGCTAAAATCAAATCCAAGGTACCTATCACTTGTTCACCATTATAAAATCTAATGGCTGCAAATATTCCCACGCAAATCGAGTAAGTTACACTCAGACCAATAATGATGACTTCTTTTTCACTGCGGTTTGAATTTAATTTATTCATCATGGACTCTATTTGAGATTTTGTTCAAGTTAACTCTATTTTGCTGACACCTGTCAGTACATATGTTGATAAAAACAATTCCCCTTAATTACATTATAAATCATTCGTACGACTCATAAGACTTTTCTTCTACTAAATCTGAACCAGTTAATATGTTGATGGCCTTTTTAACCGCAGCTCGGTCATCATTTTGATAATAAACACTTCGGGCTAATTCAATAAACTGCGCATCAAATTCACGAGCTTTTTCTTTGATTCTGATGTCATCTTCGATTTTCCAGAGCTTCAGATTGACTGTTTTTAAATCATTTTTCAGTGCTTCTGTTTTTTCATTATTCAGCCCAGTTTCAGTCCAGGTTTTATTTAACAGCTGTAACTCATATTGAATATTTTTTAATTTATCCTTATCGGTGATTTTTTCAGATTTAATTTCCAAAATAGTAATTTTATCTAACAATTCACCTACTGACATTGGGGTACTGACTAAACTCATGAGTTATTCTCCTAATTCATCTGTATCAAGTTGACCGGTAATTTTTCTTTTCACGTGGGACCATGATATTCCCAAGCCCAAAACAACCGATAATATCGCAATCATTATCCAGGCAAGTATGCCAGAACTTTTAATATTCAACCACCCTTGGTCTACAAACAACCAAACCAAAGTTGCACAAAATGCCAACACGAAAATGATACCCAACACCCCAAGCGATTTGATGGTTGCTGAAATGAAAAACAAATAACAAGCAAATACAATGATACTGACCAATATTTTCATCGGTAACTGACTGTCTTCTAAAGGCCACATCCAATGAAAAAGTGAATAGCCTGTGGGGTTAAATGTGATCACAATCAATAACAACGCAAATATCCAACGAAACATAAATCCTGAAAAGTCCATATGAGTTCTATTTCCCAAAACTAAAATTCATCATTATAATGGAGACCAACCTCTGATAAGACAATAAATCGATTGAACATTAATTTTCATATTACAACGTTTACAAATTAAATTTTTTCAGCCTTGTGAAATTTAAATCTACACGTACAAAAATAATATCAAAACTGCTGGTTTCCTGCTTGTTTGTGTGCTTTTTAATCAGTCCCATTACCCAGTACTCACAAATGGACTTAATAAAAATGAGGGGTGAATTGCGCTATGGAACCAGAGCATCCTTGTTATCATATTTTATTGTTGGCGAAGAAATAGTTGGTTATGAATATCAATTACTTAAAGCATTTTGTAATGAAAATGGTTTAACACTTAAAACAGAAGTTTACCCCAATAATGGCGAAATGTTTAAAGACTTACAATCAGGTAAAATTGATGTGGCAGGTGGTCATTTATCTGCCACCAAATCAAGGGCTAAATTATTTGCTTTCAGCGCTCCCATAAGCGAAACTGCCACCAGCTTAGTGACCCATTACAACTACCGCAAACAAACTGACATCAAGGACTTTGAAGACACCAAAGGTCAACTCATTGCCAACAGTAGCTATGAGGAATTGTTACAAAAATTAGACTTCCAACCACAAAACATTGAAACCATTGAAAACATTTCATTATTTGATTTAGTCAGAAAAATAAATAAACAAGAGATTGATTTCACCTTTGCTGATTCTGAAATCATTGACATCTATCAGTATTTTATTCCAGGCTTGTATCAACCCATTCAGTTATCTGAAAAAGAAGATGTGGTTTTCATATTGAATCGCGTCAGAGTTGATACTTTAAAAGCAGGGCTCGATCAAAGCATCCTTCAGGCCAATGAAAATGGATTGTTAGAAAAATTTAAAAGCGATGTGATGATTCACATTCCCAATATAGACATAGCCGACACTGTTACGTTTTTTGACAAGTTACAAACCACATGGCCTAAAGTAAAAGACTTGATAGATTCAGTCGCAACTGAAAATGACTTTGATACCGCCTTATTGGCAGCCATCAGCTACCAAGAATCTCATTGGAATCCAGACGCTGTCTCAATATCAGGTGTAAAAGGGCTGATGATGTTAACTGAATCAACAGCAGAAGAGATGAATGTAAGCGACCGCACCGATGCCAAAGAAAGCTTAACTGGCGGCATCAAATATTTTCGTTATATGCGGGATAAAATCCCTGATAGAATAACAGAACCTGATAAAACACTGTTTGCCCTTGCAGCTTATAATATTGGTTATGGTCATTTAGAAGATGCCAGAATACTGACTCAAAAAGCCGGCAAAGACCCTGACCAATGGAAAGAGGTTGAACCTTTTTTAGAAAAGCTCAACAACCCCATGTTGGAGCATGAACTTAATTACGGTAATGCAAATGGCAAGACAGCCGTCTTGTACGTCAACAACATCATGACTTACAAACAACTGATGACATGGAAGCTTCAAAAAGATGTAATAAAACACCAAACAGCAGAAATTAAACCGTGACTTCCTTCACAAAAATATTTTATTTCCGAGTATTTAACATAATGCTACAATCTGTAGCACCAGGCACAATGCTATAATGAAAAAAAAATACAAATTTAAATGAAGATAGCTTTAGGACACACATCGCATCCAGGCATCAAGCGAGACCACAACGAAGACACTTATGGCATTGATTTAGACAAAGGCCTGTTTCTTGTTGCCGATGGCATGGGCGGACATGACCATGGTGAAATAGCCAGCGCTTTGGCGCGCGATCACATCCTCAATGCAATAACAAATGGTATTGATATCAAACAAGCCATACTTGATGCAAACCAAGAAATCATAAATAGCTCACTAGAAAAACCGGGCGATTTACCGATGGGAACCACCATTGCTTTACTAAAGATCAATGGCAAATCATTTAATTGTGCATGGGTGGGTGATTCAAGAATTTATAAATTCACCAACAACAAGCTCACACCACTCAGTTCTGATCATTCCTATGTGCAGGAATTAGTAGACCAAGACCTCATTACCACAGAACAAGCACGTTCTCATCCTCACCGAAACGTTGTTACTCAAGCGCTGGGCGTCACTGACAACAGCGAAATAGCAGTTTCTGAGGCTCATGGAAAAATTAAAAACCATGATAAGTTTTTGATTTGTTCAGATGGCTTAACAGAAGAAGTTGATGATGCCAATATAGAAGCCATTATGAGCAAAAAAATAGATCCCAAAGAAATCAGTGATCAATTATTGATACAAGCATTAGAAAATGGTGGTTCAGATAACATCACAGCCATTGTGATTGAGCTCAGTTAAACCACATCAATCACCATTACGTCTCAAAACAATTAAATCAGTACGGCAGATTTTGTACGCCATACAACAAAGCATTGTTTGTACCAGTTACTTGTTGTAAATCGAGTCTTTGATTAGTCATGTTTTGATGCGCTAACCAAGCCATTAAAACCGATTCGACAAAATCTGGATCAATACCAAACTTGATACTGTTGTGAATTGGTATCTGTAAATTTGTGGCCAATAATTCCAACAAAAATGAATTATGTGCTCCACCACCACAAACCACCATGTAGCTACAATTTTCATTTAACTGCTTAACTGATTTCGTTATTGAATCAACTGTTAGCTGAAGCAAAGTCCTTTGCACATCCACTGCTTCAACATCATGGTTTGTAAGGTGTTTTTCCAACCATTTTGAATTGAATAATTCACGCCCTGTACTTTTAGGTGACTTTTGTTGAAAGTATCTATCACAAAGCATGTCACGCAATAAGCCCGTGTGCACCTGTCCTGTGCGCGCCCACTGCCCTTGGGCATCATAAGATTCATTCTTATGTTGCATGATCCATTCATCCATTAAGCAATTAGCAGGACCTGTATCAAATCCCAAGACATGTTTATTTTTTAATAAACTAATATTGGCAATACCACCCAAGTTAAGTACCAAAATGGTTTGTTCTTTATCTTGAAAAATCTCTTGATGAAAAACAGGTGCCAATGGTGCACCTTGACCACCGTGTGCTACATCAAGCTGTCTGAAATTTGCGACAGTTGTGATACCTGTTTGTTTTGCGGTGATGGCAGCTGACCCCAATTGTATGGTATTGGCAAATTCATGATTGGGTGAATGAAACACGGTCTGGCCGTGTAAACCAATGGCTTCAACAGATTCACGATTGATGTTGTTTTCTTGAAGAAATTGTAAAATTTTTTGGCCATACAATTGACCCAATTGGGCATCCAGCCCACTTAATTCGGAAATTGAAACAGGTTGGTCTGAAATCAATGCCAACAATTTATTCTTAAGCAAATTGTCATAAGCAAAATACCGACTATGTAAAGTCTTAACCCCACCATCAAAATCAACCAATGCCATGTCGATTCCATCACAAGATGTACCTGACATGACGCCCACATACATCATCAGTTTTTAGCCACCAAATGTTGTTTTTGTTCTGATAACTGACTCAATAATGGTGTGGCATAAGTTAGAAATTCAGGCATTTTATCAGATGGCAATGGTTTTGATTTTGGTAACGAAACTGTGCGCGGATTTCGGTGCACACCATTATAAATAAATTCATAGTGTAAATGAGGCCCCGTTGCCATACCTGTTGCTCCGACATAACCAATGGTTTGACCCTGTTTAACTCGTTGGCCCGTTTTCACTGCCCGTTTAGAGAAATGCAGGTACTTGGTTATGATGCCATTGGGATGTTGTATAAAAACATAATTGCCATTAAATTTATTGTATGCAGCCTGTGTTACTCGCCCATTACCTGCAGCAAAAACAGGTGTTCCGGTAGGTGCACGATAGTCTATACCTCGATGCGCTTTCACTCTTTTGGTGATGGGATGTTTTCTGTTTGGATTAAAGTTAGAACTGATGTATGAAAAGTTTAATGGCGCCCTCAAAAAGGCCTTCTTCATGGCACGACCATCAGCTGCATAATAACTGCCATCACCCTCTTCTGCTTCATAAAACACGGCATCATAAGTGGTTCCTTGGTTTGTGAAACTGGCTGCTAAGATTTTGCCCTCTTTTAAATATTCACCGTCTTTATAAATTTTTTCGTAAATCAAACTAAAAGAATCCCCTGCTCTGATTTCTAATACAAAATCAATATCCCAACTAAAAATATAAGCCAACTGCATCACCATATTATCAGTTAAACCTGCAGCCTTTCCTGCACCAAATAAAGAATTGGTGATGGTGCCTTCGGCAGTAACCAAACGAATTTGTTGGTCATAAACGAGCATTTCAGTAGAGAGTTGATTCATGTCATTATGAACAATTAACTCTTCAAATGCCGAAGCTTGGTAACGCAATTTAACCAATTCCCCATCAGGCGTTAAGGTAAAGTGCAAATCATTACCTGGCATGACTTTAATAAGTCTCTTACTGTCATCATTAAAATGTGCAATTTTCAACAACAATGCTTGAGAAAGGCCTAAGTCGGTAAAAATACCAGATAAAGTTTGACCCTTTTTAACAGTCACTGTTTTTTCGACGAATTGTTGACTACCCACCAAACCACTTTCTGAAAAACTCATCAATGGTCTTTCCGGAATTTTTATTAACTTATTTTGACTGATGTCCAGATTTTGGGTATGAGCCACCGCATCAACAGAAATCATGTCAGTAATGGCATACAACACAAACAACACAATGACAATCACAGCAATTCTCTTTTTAAGAGACAATGAAAGTATCAGTTGTTTAATTTGACTGAAATTAACAGCCAAGTTGTTTGTAACTTTATTTTTTCGAATGGCTTGAGTTTTGATGGTCTTATTTCCATGGTGTTTGTTTGACTGATTGAAATTATAGATTATTTTTTTAACCATTGGTTCATTTGAGGTTCTAATATTTCATTTATTTGGGTAGAATTAACCCCTTTTTAACGAATCATTCAACATGTCCGTACAAGATGCATTGGATTTAATCTGCCGTGGCACAGATGAGGTCATCAAACTAGAAGAGCTAGAAACCAAATTAAAGACTGGAAAAAAACTCAGAATTAAGGCTGGGTTTGACCCAACAGCTCCTGACATTCATGTGGGTCATACCGTTCTTATCAATAAAATGAAACAGTTTCAAGATTTGGGGCATGATGTTATTTTCTTGATTGGTGATTTTACCGGTATGATTGGTGATCCAACCGGTAAAAGTGCAACTCGTAAGGCCCTAACTCGTGAAGAAGTGTTGGAAAATGCAAAAACTTACCAACAACAAATATTCAAAATTCTCGACAAGGATAAAACCATCATAGAATTCAATTCAAATTGGTTTAAAGACATGTCAGCAGCTGACATGATTCAACTGTCGGCCAAATACAATGTCGCTCGTATGTTAGAACGCGATGATTTCAACAAACGTTACAAATCCGGACAATCCATTGCCATCCATGAATTCATGTATCCACTGGTTCAAGGTTATGATTCTGTGGCTTTAAAATGTGATGTAGAACTTGGTGGCACCGACCAAAAGTTTAATTTATTGGTAGGTCGACATTTACAATCACAGGTAGGTCAAGATCCGCAAATTGTCATCACCATGCCACTGCTTGAAGGTTTGGATGGTGTTAACAAAATGTCTAAATCATTAGATAACTATATTGGTATTGATGATGCACCATCAGACATGTTTGGTAAAGTAATGTCAATTTCTGATGAATTGATGTGGCGCTACTTCGATTTATTAAGCTTCAAATCCAATCAAGAGATTGAACAATTCAAAACTGATGTTGAAAATGGTAAAAACCCACGTGATGTTAAATTTGCTTTGGCAATGGAATTGATTGAACGTTTTCACGACGCACAAGCTGCAACCGATGCCATGGCCAGCTTCAAAGCACAATTTCAAAAAGGCGCCATTCCTGATGACATTGCTGAACTCACTATCCAAACTGAGAATGGTGAAATGGGTATTGCACACATCCTTAAAACTGCAGGGTTGTGTCCAAGCACATCCGACGCCATACGCATGGTTAAACAAGGCGCAGTCAAAATTAATGGTGAAAAAATCTCAGACCCCAAACAAACTTTTCCTGCAGGAACACATGACGTGTTTCAAGTAGGTAAAAGAAAATTTGCCAAAATAACATTAAGCTGATTGAATCCCATACCCCATTTCAATACATTTCTTTGAGCACCAACCCAAAAAGCCCAATCACAATGATTGGGCTTTTATTTAATGTTATTTTAAAAGAATTAAACTTTATTTGAAATCATAAACCAAGTTAGCTGAAACCAATGTGTCAGTAGAGTCTTTACCCAATGGTGCATCGGTGTTATGACGGTATTGATGAGCTAACTTAACACCAAATTTATCACTGACTTTAAAAACAAAACCAGCATCATTTTGAATAAAAGTGTTATCTTCACCCGCTTCAACCGCTAGAGTATCTTCAAAAGCCATGGTATCAGTAAGCTGACGCATGTAGTCAAGTTGACCAACCAAAACCATTCCATTGGTTTCACTTCTGTCTTCATCAAGCGCTTCAATTTTGTAACCCAAACCAATTTCAGTGGTTAATTTATAATCTTCTGTGTCATAGAACTGATGTCCCCAACCCAAAGAAGAAGTGATGGTGTAATCAAAACCTGAAAAATTATCGTTGTCATATCGAGTGCTGTTGTGAATGTAATCGTTGTCATCCAACTTATAACCATTTCTGGTATTGATGGTAAAACGCTCTGCAGTATCAACATCATCTGATGAGGCTCTTAATAAGTCCAATGACCAATTATTAACCCATTTCTCAGATTCTCTACTGAGTTTCAATCCAGCAGTTAAGTTTTCAGTATCTGAATTACCTGAAGTCATTGAGAAACCCAGTTGACCAGTTCCAGACCAATTGGCCTTGTTACTTTCTTCAGCAGCAACTGAAGTCGTAATGGCACAAGTTGACATAAGTGCAACAAGTAAGCTTTTATTTTTCATGTTTGTCCTTTTGTTTGTAAAGTAAACCGCGTAATTTAATGAAATTACACAAAATTTCAACAAACAAATTGTTAAATAGTTAGAAATAATCTCATTTTGTTGAATAAATGTTAAAATAAGAGAAATTATAAATCCACAAACCAGACTGATGAAAACAGCCACTGAATCATTAAACAATCAAATAATGATTGAATTTGACCGTATGCTCAAAGTGTTAAATCACCAAACACAACGCTCAAATACAATACCAGGTCATGACTTAGAAGAACCCAGTTTAACAAGCACGCAAATTCATCACACCGGCGGTTTAATGAGAATTAACCACACCGGAGAAGTGTGTGCTCAAGCTTTGTATAATGGACAAGCCATGATGGCAAAAGATGATTCAACACGCACGCATCTTCGAAAAGCAGCCAAAGAAGAGCACGATCATCTAAATTGGTGCCAATCACGACTGGATGAATTGGGCCAACAAGTTAGCATCAGTAACCCAATTTGGTATCTTCATTCATTTGCTATTGGAGCGGCAGCTGCTTTTTTTGGAGATGCTGTCAGTTATGGCTTTGTGATTGAAACTGAACGTCAAGTTGAGTCTCACTTGCAAGAACACATTGATGACATCGGTGGCGACGACCCCAAGTCATTAATGATTCTACAACAAATGCAAGCTGATGAAATTAGGCATGGCAATGACGCCAAAAATGCCGGGGGTGTGGAATTACCAGAACCTATAAAATGGGTAATGACTGGTATGTCAAAAATTATGAAATTTGTGAGTTACAGAATATGAACAGAGAATCTATGGAGTTTGATGTAGTGATTGTAGGTGGTGGACCAGCAGGCTTGGCTACCGCATGTCGTTTGGCGCAATTGTCCCAACAACACGGAAAAGATTGGCAAATAGCCTTGGTTGAAAAAGGGTCTGAAATTGGCGCACATATCATGTCAGGTGCAGTCATTGAAACTGAAGCATTAACAGAATTGTTCCCCAACTGGAAAGAACAAGGCGCACCCGTTAATACGGCAGTAGAAAACGATGAATTTCACTACCTCAGAGGTTTAGAAAAAGGCACTAAAATACCTGGCGCCTTGATTCCTAAACCCATGAAAAATCATGGCAACTACATCATTTCTTTAAGCAAATTATGCCGATGGTTAGGTGAACAAGCAGAAAACCTAGGAGTTAATATCTTTCCTGGTTTTCCTGCCAAGGAAGTTCTCTATGGTAAAGACGGTCGTGTTAAAGGCATCATCACAGGTGACATGGGTGTTGACGCAAATGGTAAAGAAAAATCCAGTTTTGAACCGGGGTATGAATTATTAGCTACACAAACTGTTTTTGCAGAAGGTTGTAGAGGCTCTTTAGGTAAGGAGTTAATGGCACATTTTGAACTGCAAAAGGACTCAGACCCTCAACACTATGGCATTGGTTTGAAAGAAGTCTGGCAAGTAGATGAAAGCGTTTCGCAAGTAGGAAAAGTCGTTCATACATTGGGCTGGCCTTTAGATAATCACACCGAAGGGGGTGGTTTTTTATACCATCTAGATAAAAACACCATCGCTTTGGGATTTGTTCTTGCGCTTAACTATGATAATCCTTACCTCAGTCCATTTGAGTTGTTTCAACAATGGAAACAAAACCCAGTGATTAAAAATGTAATTAAAGGTGGTAAAAGAATTTCATATGGCGCACGTGCATTGAATAAAGGTGGATTTCAGTCATTGCCAAAATTAACCTTCCCTGGTGGTTTGATGGTTGGCTGTGAAGCCGGTTTTCTTAACCCTGCAAAAATAAAAGGCACACACACAGCCCTTAAGTCAGGCTTAATTGCTGCTGAATCAATTGCAGATGCCCTATTGGCTGAACAGCCCCCTGTTGAATTAACAGCTTATGCTGACAAAATCAAAGATTCATCTATATACAAAGAATTACACCAAAGCCGTAATTTTGAACCTGGTTTAAATAAATTAGGTACTTTTTTTGGTGCTGCATTTACTTTTATTGACCAAAATATTTTTCGTGGCAAATTGCCCTTCACTTGGCACAATAAGACACCTGATTATGCATGCCTTAAACCTGCCAAACAATTTAAACCAATTGAATACCCTAGACCCGACAATCAAATTTCATTTGATCGTTTGTCCTCAGTATTCTTATCAAGCACCAATCACGAAGAAGATCAACCATGCCACCTGAAATTAGCAGATTCAAGTATTCCTATAAAAGTCAATTTACCGCAATGGGCTGAACCAGCCCAGAGGTATTGTCCTGCAGCAGTTTATGAAGTCGTTGAGGAAAATGGCACACAAACATTCAGAATCAATGCTCAAAATTGTGTTCATTGTAAAACTTGTGACATAAAAGACCCGTCACAAAACATTACTTGGCAAACACCCGAAGGCGGTGGTGGTCCTAACTATTCTAACATGTGATTTGTGTAAATTAATATCGAGGTGTTCCGTATAAACACCTCGATTTAGTGGCATTAGTTTCATTTTTATTTGACTTCACACCACTGAATCTATAGACTTCGACATGCTCGAATACACGCCCGAATAAACCCTCCTTTTCAAAGCTTTATTCTTAATTCGTTGACCAGTTGTGATTTTTGGTGAGTGATTCAAGTCGTTTTAATTTTTAATATTTAAGGTATACATATGTCAGATAAAGTAACAGGTACCGTCAAATGGTTTGACGAGTCAAAAGGTTTTGGTTTTATTCAACAAGCTTCAGGTTCAGATGTTTTTGCACACTACAGTGCCATCGAAACTGATGGAGACGGCTTCAGAACTTTACAAGAAGGTCAACAAGTTGAATTCAACATCACACAAGGTCAAAAAGGACCACAAGCTGAAAATATCAGAACGGTATAACTCAGCTTTAAAGCAAAAAAAACGGAACTTTTAAGTTCCGTTTTTTTTTGCCTTTAAAAAACATAAAACAACATCATGTTGACAACACCCACATACACATTCATATAAGTACTTCTTCAAATGTAGTAGATTTTGAATTTGGTAAAGGCTTATTATTTTCGCCATGATAGGAATAAACCAATGAAAATTTAGCTTGATCAGTTTGATTTTGATTGGCAGCATGAAACAGTCCTGCATGAAAGAATAAAACATCACCTGCCGCCAATTCAACATCTTTGGCTTGTGAAATCCACTCTTGAGAAACAGCATGATCCTGTATCAAAAACAGTTGCTTATCAACCATTTCATTTTCAGTCGGTAAATGATGCGTTCTCGGTAAAACCTTTAAACATCCATTAGAATTATTTTCATCACCCATAGCCAACCATGAATTAATTAACAATTCATCACTGAAACGCCAATATCGAATGTCCCTGTGCCATCCAGTTTTACTTGAATAGTGAGGCTGTTTGGTCATGATACAATTATGATGAGATTGCACCAAATAAACTTCTTCAGATGCAAGTAATTGTTGCAATATACCTTTTACCACTTTGTTTTTTGCCCACTCTCGAAATGCGGCATCTCGAGAATAAGCCAAGAGTAATCGACGAATGGTATGACCACCCTCTGCATGAATGGATTCGGGGGCTTCAGGATAACCCAATTCAGCCTCCAATTCAAAAGGTGGCAATCGCAACTGTAATTGAATTTTTATTTGATGACGAATTTCATTAAGTAAAGTCATATCAATCAATTGGCGCTTGATTAAATAACCATCATCATTAAATTGTTCAATCTCTTCATTTGAAAGTTTCATTAGATTAAAAAACTCAATATTGTTACGGTAATGGCTGTAATACATACGGGAATAACCAGTGAAACCATAAAGATGTCTTTGTATGATTGTTTATGAGACAAACCACAAATGGTTAATAGCGTAATCACCGCACCATTATGCGGCAATGAATCAAACCCGCCCGATGCCATGGAGGCTAAACGATGCATCCATTCAGGGTTGATACTGAATTGTTGTGCCAACTCGGTATAGGTCGAGCCCAAAGCTTCTAAAGCAATGGTTAGACCACCGGAAGCGGACCCTGTGATGCCGGCCAGCACATTGACTGCCACCACTTCAGAAATCAAAGGGTTTTCAGGAGAAATATTTATCACTGCATTTTTAACCAATAAAAATGCGCCTAATGAAGCAATGGTGCCACCATATCCTACTTCAGATGCGGTGTTAAATGTAGGCAGCATTGATCCCATAGCCCCTTTGGTCATGGTGGCATTGACGTCAACAAACTTCTTCCAATTCAATCCAACTACCACCAAAATTGCCAACACCAATGACATAATCATTGACCAAATTGACTTGACATTATTGACACTAATTTGGCCAAACTTTTCAGTCGCCAAATAAGCGGTATCCCAATGAGGTATCACTGATTTTTGTAATAAAAAGTTAGCAAAAACCACCACAACTATAGGCATTACAGCAGTTAAGATATGTGGTAAAGAATGGTCTTCAACCACCAAAGGTTCCTTACTGTGATTTTCACCGTAGCCTTCTGCCTTGTTTTTCTTGATGCGGTAATTAATCCATGCAATGCCAGCAAACATCATACTGAAACCGGCCAACAATCCAATGATTGGTGCGGCATACATATCAGTACCAAAATACTTGGCTGGAATGATGTTATGAATTTGTGACGTTCCAGGCAAACAGGTCATGGTAAAGGTGAACGCACCCAAGGCCACAGCCGCCGGAATAAAACGTTTTGGTAAACCAATTTCACGGAATAAGGCAGCCGCCAATGGATATACGGCAAAGGCCACAACAAACACGGAAACACCACCATAAGTCAACATTCCACAAGCAGCAACAATCGCAAAAACGGCATGTCTTATTCCCAGAACATTGATGATGCTTCTGGCAATCGCTTTAGCGGATCCAGAATCCTCCATTAATTTACCGAATATGGCACCTAACAGAAAAATTGGAAAATAACTGATGGCAAATGACCCCAGTTTAGTCATAAATATTTGAGTATAAATACCTAACATTTGACTGCCTTCACCTGCAATGAACACCGCCAACATTGCCAGTATAGGTGCCAAAATAATGACACTGATGCCCTTGTAAGCTAAATACATTAACAATGCAAGCGAGAGTAAAATTCCAATCACACCCATCATACTTTTTCCTCCTTTTTTATGAATTTATTATTTTAATATTTTTACGCCTTCAGCTATGATTTCATAACCATCTGCTTTTAACTGACCTGAACCTTCCGCCTCAAAATGAGCTTTTTGTTCTGCTGTTAATGTTTTAGCCACTAAACGGCCATATACTTCCGCTCTGCCTTGAGAGTCTTTAGGTATTAAAAACGCGTGATCATTAAAATCCACACGTGCAAAATCATCTCCATTGGCTAAAATCATCCAGCAACCTTGTTTTTGACAAACACGTGTGATGTTACCTGTAATCAACATGGGTTCATCAACATAGTCAGCTGGGTTTTGCAATGCTGTACTTATATCTGCAGCTTTTAATGCTTCTTTGGACCATCGTTTTCCGTACAGCGTTTCACGTTCATTTTCTTCAGTGACGACTACTTCTGTGGCCTTAACTTTCTCAACTGCTTGATCTGATTGTAATTTTTTTAATGCCACAAATACTTCATCAAAATGTGAACTGGGATCAACATCTTCAAAATGTTCAGCAATATATCCTTTCGGATCAATGATAAATGTTTGTCTTTTAGCGTAACTAAAAAAAGCCATGCCGCCATCAACACCATAAGCACGTGACATCATTTTGTCTGAATCCACCAACAAATTAAATGGCAAATTATGTTTGTCAATAAACGCCTGGTGTGAAGCCGCATCATCTAATGAAACACCCAATACTTCAGTATTCATCGCCTTCAATACTTGGTAGTTGTCTCTGAATGCCTTGGCTTCAATGGTACATCCACTGGTGTCATCTTTGGGGTAAAAGTAAACTACCAACCATTGACCCGCATAATCATTTAATTGATGCTGTTCCCCTGTTTGGTCTTGTAAATTAAATGTAGGTGCAGGTTGGCCTTGCATACTTTCTGCATAAACCATAAAATTCGATAACAGTAATGTAAGTAATACAATTGTTTTATTGGTCATTTTATTCTCGATAAACAAAAGTATCATTCTACCAATTTTCACCAGACTGAGAAACAATAAACCCCATGTATCAAGAAATATTACCTGCAGGAAGCCAAGTCCTGATAAACAGCGAAGATATTAATAAGGCAATTGATCAACTCGCAAACAATATAAACCAGGACTTTGAAGACAAAGAAGTGGCCTTTTTAACCATCATGAATGGTGGCATGATATTTGCATCCGCTTTAAGCACTCGACTTAATTTAGACATGGAAATGGACTATCTTCAGCTGTCAAGATATGGAAAAAATCAAACTGGTGGGCAGTTGGTATGGAAATATCAACCTGAAATTAATATGCAAAACCGACATGTGATCTTGTGTGATGATATATATGATGAAGGACACACATTGGCAGCCGCACATGCTTGGTGTAAAGAGAAAGGTGCTTTATCAGTCTCTTCAATTGTTTTGGTGCATAAATTACATGACAGAGATTATGCTGACTATAAACCTGACTATGTAGCTTTAAAGATTCCTGATCACTATATCTTTGGATATGGGATGGATTTAGAAGAAAAATTACGCCAATTACCTGAAATTTATTATTTACCTGAACCTGAATGAACCAAGAAAAGCTCATAAAAGCAGCTAAGAAGGCCCAAAAATCAGCTTATGCGCCCTATTCTAATTTTAAAGTTGGGGCCGTCATTTTAGATGAAAAAGACCAAATTCATATGGGTTGCAATGTTGAAAACGCGGCGTATCCAATTGGTTGCTGTGCAGAACAGTCAGCGGTTTCTCAGATGATAATCAATGGCGGCAAACGCATCAAACATATACTGATAGTTGGCCAAGCAGGACAAGCATGCCCTCCTTGTGGTGCCTGTAGGCAAATCATATTTGAACATGGTGATGAAAACACCTTAATTTTCTTAGAAACAGGCAATGGTGAATTCAATGAACGCTCACTTGAACAGTTACTACCTGAAGCTTTTCATCACTCACAATTAGCTAAATAAGCCTGAATCATCTCTTTCAATTCTTTATTTTTCATTGCCACATGTAAGTTAGCCATAACAAAACCTTCTTGACTGCCACAATCAAAACGTTGGCCGGATAATTTGACCGCTTGCAGGCCATCAGATTGGATTAAATCTTTAAGTGCGTCTGTCAATTGAATTTCTTGATTGTTGTCCATTTTAGTTTGTCGCAGTTTAGCAAATACAGCGGGACTCAATACATAACGTCCTATAACGCCAAAATTTGAAGGTGCTGAATGGGGTTTGGGTTTTTCCACTATGTTATTCACAGTACACAGATCTGACTGCCAATTTTCAGGGGCAATCACTCCATAACTTGACAATCTATTGTCTGCCACATGTTCCACACTGATGGTAGAACTGCGATTGGTTTGAGCCGCATTGATTAAACGAGTCAGGGGGTTGTGTTCTGCTTGAATAAAATCATCAGCCAATAGCACAGCAAACATTTCATTTTCTTCAATTAAATTTTCGGCTTGTAGTACTGCATGTCCCAGGCCTAAAGGTTGGCCTTGTGGAATAAAAACCCTTTGTATTTCAATAGGTAATGTATCAAGTTTTTTAGCCAACTCTACTTTGCCTTGGTCTATGAACTGTTTCCTTAAGTCTGGCATCGGGTCAAAATGATCACTGATGGCATGTTTACTCGCACTGGTGATAAATATCAATGTTGTGATACCCGCTTCCAATGCTTCTTCTACAGCATATTGAATAAGCGGTTTATCAATAATAGGGAGCAGTTCCTTAGGAATTGATTTGGTGGCCGGTAAAAAGCGTGTACCCATGCCACCAACGGGAAACACTGCCTTAGATATTTTCTTCATGAATTTGTTTTTTCCTTTTTATGATGGGTCTGTTTGAGTATTTGTAATTCTGCCCCTTTGAACTCGGGTACCAACTTACTGAGAATTTTTTTCAGGTTATCTTGTTCAAATTTAAGCGCTGCTTTTTGTCCCAATGTGATGTTATGAGCCAATTGCTTAGAGTGTTGTGGGGCATTTTTAACCGCACTTATTTTAGCTATTTTTGTGGGTTCTAAGGTTTCGACATCATAATGTAATTCTTCATAAAGCTTCTCGCCTGAGCGCAATCCGGTAATCACAATTTTAACAGTTTTACTTTTCCCTGATAGAGCTATCATTCTTTCTGCAAGTGATTTGATTTTAACAGGACTGCCCATATCCAACACCAACACTTCATTGTCACTTCCTAAAACCAGGCTTTGTAGAATCAATTGACAAGCTTCTTCAATGGTCATAAAGTAACGTTCCATGTCTTCATGAGTTACGGTCACAGGACCTCCTGCTGCAATTTGTTTTTCAAACAACGGAACGACAGATCCAGCTGAACCCAATACATTACCAAACCTGACAGTTAAATATTCTGTTACATTTTGTTGGTTCATTAACTGGCAATATTTTTCAGCCAATCTCTTGGTCGCTCCCATAACACTGTATGGATTGACAGCCTTATCGGTAGAAATTAAAACCATTTTTTCAATGTTAAAGTCAGCACAACAATCCGCCACATTTTTGGTTCCTATAACATTATTCAAAAAACCTTCACATGCATGACTTTCTAGTAAAGGCACATGTTTATATGCAGCTGCATGAAACACCAAATCAGGTTTAGTTTGTTTAAAAATATGGTACAAGTGAGATTGATTGGTGACATCACAAAGGTGAGAATTTACAACAATATGTGCATCAGTTAACTCTTTATCAATGGCATATAAGTTGAATTCTGAATGTTCTATGACAGTTAATTGACTGACACCAAAGCGAGCCAGTTGTCGACACAATTCAGAGCCAATTGAACCGCCGCCACCAGTCACCAATACAGACTTATTCTTTATATAACTGGCAACAGCACCCCAATCCAGTTCTACCTTTTCACGACCCAGTAAATCTTCCACAGTCAGTGGTTGAAGTTGATTAAAATTAATTAAATTATTATCATAATCATCTGGGTCAGGTGCAACTCTGATGGTACATTCGGTTTCAGCCAGCTGATCAACCACCTGCTTGATTAAATCAGCACTGGGATTTTGTTTGGCAATAATAACCAAATCAATATTGCCATCAATAACCAATTGTTTCAGTTGGCTGATACCTGATTTTATTTTCACACCCCGTAACTGAGTACCTTTGTATGCTTTGCTGTCATCAATGATGCTGATCACATGACAAGACTTATTACTGGCTGCATTGCGTATGAACAAATCAGCAATGTTACCAGCTCCAACAATAATCGCACGTGGGGTATTTAAGCCTTTCAAGTTAAAATATTTGTCCTTCCACATGCGGTATGTAATTCTGGGCCCTCCCCACAACATGATTAATATCACTGGATACATCAACAAAACACTTCGAGGAATGCCCTCAAGCCGATTCAATAGAAAGAAAAAGACAGCTATTAGCAAGGTGCCAACAAAAGCGGATTTAACAAGGTTAATTAAATCGGGCATACTGGCAAAACGCCACAAACCACGATACATATTAAACATAAAGCTGATTACACCTTGGATGATGATAACTGCCAATATTTCCACTGACCAATAAACCATCTCTGGTGACTCGGGCCAAATACTGTATCGAATATAAAAACCCAATATCCAAGCCAGCCAAACCATAAATGAATCATGGCAAACCACAGCAATCCTTAAATGTAAAACGCGATTAATCATGTGTGTATTTTAACGTCCAATGCTTAAATATTTCATAAAAATCAACAGCAATAATAAATAAACCATCAGCAATATGCCATATTGTACGACTAATGACAAAGCGGCAGTCAAATATACAACTGCACAAAGCAATGCTGTGATTGAGGCATACCATATAGAAACTTGTTCATGAGAGCGTCCTGCTTTTATCAACCTCTGGTACAAGTGACTGGCGTGAGCTTGAGTGATGTTATCTCCTTTTTTTAACCTGTAAAACAATGTCAATGTCGCATCAACAATAAAAACAGCATGTATGACTGCCACTTGAGGGTAACTTAATGTGTTATTCTGTATAGCTAACATGGCCAATAAACCCAATACAAGTGCCAAGGGTAAGCTGCCAGAATCACCCATAAACAATTTTTTTAAATACATATTGAACAACAAATACACAAACAACAAAAAAACCAAAGAAAGCGATATAAAATAAGCGACTGGCTCTGTGTGCAAAATAAACACATAAAAAACAGCAACCACCCAAGCATGTAAGCCAGCCATACCATTGGCACCATCCATGAAATTAAATAAATTAATCCACCACAACATGCAAAGACTTAAAAACACAAACAGAGCGCTAAAATCATGGCCCAATAACCACAAACAAGTCATAATGATTACGGCTTGTATCAACAATCTCAGTTTAAAAGACAGATCATATTTATCATCTAAAAACCCCAGAACGGACATCAGCCCTATCAGATAGGCCAACAAAAAATGTGTGTAACCAATAAGGATAAATACACTTAAAGGTATAAAAATGAAGAAACCAGCGCCTGTTAGCGCTTGCCCCTGATGTAAACTGCGGCTACTGGCTTGATCTGTTAAAACAAACTGATTACCATAGGCATACCATAACAACAACAGGCTCACCACCAGTACATTCAAGCCAATCAATGTCAATTGATTATTCAGACTCAAGTCCATAGATAGGCTTAACAACACCCCAATGCTTACAGCTTGGACACTGCCAATGAAGAGATTGCGCACCAAATCCACATTTTCTACAACGCAGTTTGGGTTTTCCTTTGAGCAGCTTAGCAATCAACTCTTTGATGATATCAAAATAAGCAAAATCACTCTCAACGGAAGGATTCATACCTTCATTCAAATTCAACATCGCATCCAAACCTTTGAATGATGCGCGTTTTTTTAATTGTTCAGATAAGAAATTAAGAGAATATTCACTGCCATGAGTTTCGTTATAATACTTTGCCAATAACAAAACAGGTGAAATCCCTTGGTAATAGGACATCAAGTTTAGCATCGCCTCTTCCAAGCCCTTGCCATCATCCGCCTGTTGGTAACAGGTGGCCAAATCTTGGATAAAAACTGGGACAAAAGCTGAATCAGTTTGAATGGCAGCGTGATAAGCATCTATGGCTTGTCGCCAATCCTTATTGTCCTGATAAATGCGTGCATTGGTTAAATGTGATCGGATTGAATGCTGATCTACCCGCAATGCAGATGCCAAATATTTTTCAGCTTGAACCAAATCATTTTGACTGATTGCCACATCAGCCAGCTCACAGTAAAAATGACCAATAGGTACTTGCATGTTTCTACTGGTGGCACTTTGGTATCTGGTGGCTGACTTTATGGCTTGTAACCAATCCTGTTCTTGCTGATAGATTTCAACCAAAGAATGTAAAGCTTCGGGAGTGTGTGCCTCAATTTCAACCAATTCAGAAAATAAAACTTCAGCACGATCAAGTAAACCGGCACTCATGTAATCCTTGCCGATAGCCAATAAGGCGCGTGTTCGATAACGTTCTGGCAACTCAGCCTGAGCAATCAAAGCTTGATGTAATTTAATAGCACGGTCTACTTCACCTTTTCTTCGGTATAGATTGCCTAAAGCCAGTTGTGGCTCAAACGTTTCATGTGAGGTTTCAGCCAACTGAATAAACACATCAATGGCTTTATCAGATTCGTCATTAAGTAAATAGTTTAAACCTTTGAAATACCGATGATTTAATTGATCAAAGGTTCTTTTGGTACTGACAGACCTTAATAAATATGACAGGTACAACCCCATCAACACACCAGCTAAAAGGGCAACAGATGTCCAAATAAAAGGATGGCTCATGGAATTTTTACCAACTCTTTGTCTGCTTGTTCAGGCTGTATAGCTTGTTTTTCACCTTCCTGCTTCAGTTGAAAGTAAGCTCTTTTCCATTGGTTTTTTTGTTTATTTGCTGGCCAAGTCCAAAACAGCCAAGCAACCATAATACCAACCAATACGCCAACACTAGAAAAAGCCAAAATGGTAAAACCCAATGGCCAATTAAGTTGATAAAAATATAAATTGAGCTGAACGTTATCTGCATTCATGCTGCTCACTGCAACAGCACCAATCAACAATACCAGCACCAATACCAAACTTGTGATTTTTTTTATTGTACTCATGGTTGGTTATTATAAGTTGAGAGCCCATAAGAAAACAAACCTTCTTCGCAGCTTCATGTATTTAATCCGCAAAGGTTCGTTGTATCAATGAGTTCATAAGAAAGTGAAAATAATGAACTTGCTGTGTTTACATAGTCAGGTATTTAATTAACTGATGTTTTTTTGCTTTTCTGCAATACCAGAAGTGATTATTTTTTCAGCTTTTACTATCAATTCTGACAGACTCAACTCATTGATTTCTTGCACGGTAATTGGCGAGTGGAAAGTGAGATTGATTCGACCTGGCGTAATCATGAGTCCTCCACTTTTCAATACATCATCAGCACCAGAGATAGATACTGGCAGCAGTGGCAACTGTAAATCCTTTGCCATTCTAAATGCACCTTTTTTGAAAGGCCTTAAATCACAGCCACTGCTTCTCGTTCCCTCAGGGAAAAACACAACAGAAGTTCCATCTATCAATTGACTTTTGGCACTTTCCATGGCCTTTATAGAGGCTTTTCGATTACTTCTGTCAACATAGATATGCCCCATTTTTTCGCATGCAAATCCAAGAAATGGCACTTTTCTCAATTCAATTTTCATCACCCACTTAAAGTCGAGAGGCACATAACCATACATCACAAGAATATCATAAGTGCTTTGGTGGTTAGCTATCACCACATATGACTGTTGCGCCTGAATGCACTCTAATCCTTTTCTTACCACCTTGGCTGGCGTAATCCATAGTATAATCCGTCCCCACGGCCTGGCCACATACCTACCAGCAAAACGAGAGGCTCCACAAATGGAAAAAAGGCTGACTAAAATAGCCACAACAATTGTTAACAACCAAGAAAATGGATAGATAAACAACCACACATAAATTTGGAACAAATACAGCAATGCTTTTTTCATCGGCATATTATAACGGCTGACCTCTTTTCTTGAAACACAAAAGCTAAATGGCGATAAAATCAAATTCAAAATACCCCGTATGTCACTAATACATATGGTTTTTTTGTTCCTCATTCGATATATAAAACTGACTGACTGAAACCAGTTTTGTGTTAGGTCCATCAACAAAATTGAATGTATTAACATACGTTATTATGGGTATGTGAATCTAAAAATTACATTTACACACACCATTCTGCTCGGTGTTTATTGCACTCAATTGAGCCAGAGTCACCTTGTTAAGTCCCCCACTTGCTCAATGCAGGATGAAGCAATATTTCAATATGTTTAACAAAAATCATTCAAGAATTGATAAAATGCTGATTTTTAATATGGTGCAAAGTCATGAAAACACTCACTTTTATTTTGTCTTTATTGTTAATAACACCCTGGGTTGATGCCGATGTTTTATTGATTGACCGAGTAGAAGCCAAAAAAGACCAAAAGGTACCACAAAAATCCAATACCATGACGCAAGTCAGAAATCAGTTTGGCGACCCAATCAGTGAGTCTGCACCAGTTGGAGAACCTCCCATTACGCGTTGGGAATACGATACATTTGTGGTATATTTTGAATACCAACATGTGATCACTTCTGTATTAAAAAAATCCAAACCAAACGAAATTGGCCCAGAACCCATACAATAATCATTGATGAACCGAAAAGATTTGTTACTCCAATGGTTGTCAAAAACCACTGGCAGTAAAGACTTCACACTTGCACCAGCATCTGAAGATGCCAGTTTTCGTAGTTATTACCGTGTTACAAATGGCAACTTAAGCTTGATTGCCATGGATGCGCCTCCTGAGCTTGAAGATTGTGATGGATTTGTCAAAGTTCAAAAAATATTGTATTCGCAGGGCGTCAATGTGCCCCAAATTCATGCTTTCGACCCTCAACTTGGTTTTATGTTATTAACTGACTTTGGGACAGATTCTTACCTTGATCGACTTAATGAAGAAACTGCAATTTCACTATACCAAGCAGCCATTGATGAACTGATAAAAATACAATCCATTAAACAGCCAGAATCGCTCCCCTTATATGACAGCAAGTTACTTCAAACAGAGCTCGATTTATTTACAGACTGGTTTATTGGCCAACACTTAGATTATCATTTGAATGACACTCAACATGAGCTGTTACAACTCGTTCATGAGCGACTGATAAAAAATGCCCTTGAACAACCTCAAGTTTTTGTTCACAGAGATTATCACAGTCGTAATTTGATGGTGACAAAAAATCCACCAGGTGTTATTGACTTTCAAGATGCGGTCATTGGCCCCATTACTTATGACTTGGCATCATTATTGAAGGATTGTTACGTCTCTTGGCCACAAAGCACCATTGATCAACTTGTAAAATATTACTGCACTCAAAGTCACATACTGACTCGATATGATATATCACATGAAAAATTGACACGTTGGTTTGATTTTATGGCAGTCCAAAGACACCTCAAGGCCATTGGTATATTTTGCCGACTCAATTACCGCGATGGCAAGAAACAATACTTAAATGACATTCCCAGAACAATCAACTATGTCATTAAAACAGCAAAAAAACATGAAGAGTTGATCGAATTGGGCCAATTGTTACAGGCCGTTTGCCCCCGGCTAAAAACGTGATAACAAAAGCTTTTATCTTGGCTGCCGGACGTGGCGAACGCCTTAAGCCACTCACCAACCACACCCCTAAACCAATGGCTGTTGTTCAGGGAAAACCACTCATCGCTTATCATTTAGAACAATTGACTGAGGCAAATATAAAAGATGTTGTGGTAAATGTTTGTTGGCTCAAAGAACAAATAATTACTTTTTTGAAATTATGGCCAACTGATAACATGTCCATTCAAATTTCTGACGAAGGATCTCAAGCCCTAGAAACAGGCGGCGGCATGTTAAAGGCCTTACCTTTACTTAATCACAAACCATTTATTTCAATCAATGCCGATGTTTTCAGCGATTTTAAATTATCACAATTAAATCAATTAAAACCCAACAAGTTGGTTCATTTACTCTTGGTTAAAAACCCAGATCACAACCCCAATGGTGACTTTTCATTTGATGGTGAAAATTTGCTATTAAAGCAGGCTAATGATACCACATACACTTACTCTGGCATCGGCATCTTTCATCCTGATTTGTTTATTTCAGAACCACCTAACCAAGCTTTCAGCATTGTGCCATTAATAAAAAGCGCTATATTAAATAAACAAGCCACTGCACAATTTCATGAAGGAATTTGGAGTGATGTAGGCACACTTGAAAGGCTGGATGAATTAAATCAGCAACAATGATAAAATCACCAACTTTAGCAACTCAGGCCATTTAAATTCATGCGAATCAATACTTTTGTAAAATCACTCCTGACTTTGTCATTAATTTCTTGCAGTTTTTCTGTTTTAGCAGACGAAAACAATGCAGCGGTGACTGTTCCTTATGCAGGTACGTGGTTATCCATAGTACCCCCGTTACTGGCCATATCAATCGCATTACTTTTCAGGCAAGTGATTCCCGCTTTATTTACAGGTCTGGTTTTCGGCGTATGGATCATATCAGGTTTGAGTTTTCAAGGATTATTCATGGCTCCATTGACCACACTTGAAGTATTTGCCGTCAAAGCCATGGCGGATCCCGATCATGTATCCGTAATTTTGTTTTCTTTTATGATTGGTGGCATGGTCGGAATCACTTCACGAAATGGTGGCATGCAAGGTATTGTCATACTGATTCTTAAATGGGCCAACACCATCAAACGTGCATCATTGGCTACCATTGGCATGGGCATAAGTATATTTTTTGATGACTATGCAAATTCATTGGTTGTTGGAAATACCATGCGACCTGTCACCGACAAAATGAATATTTCACGCGAAAAACTGGCTTACTTGGTTGATTCAACAGCAGCCCCCATTGCTTGCTTGGCTTTGGTAACCACATGGGTTGGATTTCAAGTTGGATTAATTGACGATGCCATGAAATCTGTAGGTTACAACGAAATGCAAGGGTATGGTATTTTTCTTCATTCCATCCCTTATAGCTTCTATCCCATATTGGCCTTGTTTCTAACTATCATGGTGGCATCTACAGGAAAAGACATTGGCCCCATGTACCATGCCGAATTAAGAGCTCGATCTGGTCAAGTTGCACCTACCGATATTGAGTCACATGATGAGGATGAGATTCTCCCCATTGAAAACAAGCCACACAGGGCTTTAAATGCAGTTATTCCGATACTTTCAATGATTACTGTCGTCATGATTGGACTCTATGTAACGGGTTCTGACTCAACACAAGAAAACCAAACCTTACGAGACATTGTGGGTAATGCCAATTCATTTACCGCCTTATTGTGGGGTACCATGACAGGTGTACTGGTGGCTGCAATACTCAGTGTCACTCAAGGAATCTTAACTTTAAAACAAACAGTGAATGCATGGGTTAAAGGCCTTAAACCCATGATTATTGCAATGATAATATTGATTCTGGCCTGGTCATTATCAGCAGTCAGTGAACAATTAAATACCAGCCAATACATTTCTTCAATGATTGAAGACAGCATATCTGTACATTGGTTACCTCTTTTGACATTTTTGTTAGCAGCTCTGACGGCATTTGCTACCGGGTCCAGCTGGGGGGCCATGGGCATTTTAATTCCCTTGGTCATACCCATTGTCTGGAACATGATGACAGCACAAAATGTATTGGATGCAGAACATTTTTATATCATTTATATTTCTATAGCCAGTATTCTGGCTGGTGCCGTATGGGGAGATCATTGTTCTCCTATATCTGACACCACCATTTTATCCTCAATGGCTTCGGGCTGTGATCACATTGAACACGTCCGAACACAAATTCCATATGCATTTTTTGCAGGTGGTTTTACTGTTGTCATGGGTATTATTCCTGCCAGTTTTGGCATCTCACCGTTTATTTGTATTGTTTTAGCATCAATTGCTATGTTTTTAATTTTACAGTGGAAAGGTAAAACAGCATGAACAGAAAATGGTTACCTCGAGTTACCGTAGCTACCGTCATCGAAGATGACGGTAAATTTTTAATGGTTGAAGAAAACATCCATGGAAAAAAAATACTTAACCAACCTGCTGGCCACTTAGAACCAGGAGAAACTTTAACGGAAGCAGCCGTCAGAGAAACCCTTGAGGAAACGGGTTGGCACATCAAAGTAGATCATTTGATAGAATTCTCTCAATGGACAAGTCCAAACAGTCAAAAACACTATTTACGTTCATGCTTTGCTGGTACTGCTGTTGAATTTGACCCCAATCAGACATTAGACGATGGTATCATCCAAGCCATTTGGATGACTCGAGATGAGGTTGCTGAACAAATACATCGTCTCAGATCTCCACTTGTTTTACATCACATAGACCACCATATCAACGGCAAGAAAACAACCACTGACGTGTTCAGTTATTATGATTAACCACTGCATAAAAAATAAGAAATGAAAGTCATCACTGGAATGTCCGGAGGCGTCGACTCGTCAGTCAGCGCTGCCCTACTAAAACAACAAGGATATACCGTAGAAGGCATGTTTATGAAAAACTGGGAAGAAGATGACAACAGCGAGTTTTGTTCAGCAGATGTTGATGTTAAAGATGCGCAGGCTGTTTGTGACCAACTGAACATCAAATTACATCGACGTAACTTTGCTGCTGAATATTGGGACCATGTTTTTGAAGAATTTTTATCTGAATACCAACAAGGACGAACCCCCAATCCTGATATACTTTGTAATCGTGAAATAAAATTCAAAACATTTCTCGACCATGCTGATGATTTGGGTGGCCACATGATGGCTACTGGACATTATGTTAGAAAAAAACAGAGCAATGGCCAATTTCAATTACTCAAAGGTCTAGACGAAAACAAAGACCAAAGTTATTTCTTATACACCATTAACCAATACCAGCTGTCAAAAACATTGTTTCCTGTTGGTGAAATTGAAAAACCTGAAGTCAGAGCAATCGCTGAAAAATTAGGGCTGAATGTTTTTAACAAAAAAGATTCAACTGGTATTTGTTTCATTGGTGAAAAGCGATTTCAAGATTTTTTATCTGGCTATTTAAAACCCAACCCTGGAGACATTGTTACTGCAGAAGGTCAAAAAGTCGGTCAACACAATGGATTGATGTATTACACCATTGGCCAGCGCCAAGGATTGGGAATCGGCGGTGTTAAAAATGCGTTGCCTGAACCATGGTTTGTGCTGGCTAAACAACATAAAAACAACCAATTAATTGTCGGTCAAAGCGAGTCAAATGAATTGATATTTGATGACTGCCTCTTGGCCAAACAAACCTCTTGGGTTTCAGGAGAAGCTCCTGAATTTCCTTTGAATTGTCACGCCAAAATACGGTACCGACAAGCGGACCAAACCTGTCAAGTCATTGCTTATGATGATAATACCATTCAAGTCAAATTTGAGAAACCACAACGCGCCATCACTCCTGGACAGTCTATTGTGTTCTACCAAGGTGATGTTTGCTTGGGTGGTGCCATTATTGAATCATCTAATTTATTAACCTCAACCTGTGAATTTAAAAAGAAATGAGAGATCAAACCATTGCTTTAGCTGCCGTTTATCAATCAGCCATGATGGCACATGAACTGGCCAACTCTGGTGCCATTAGAGATCAAAAAAGCTGGCAAACCAGTTTGATGAGCCTATATAAAATTGACGCCACTTCTACTGAAGATGTATTTAATAATGATTTATCCGGTCTGGCATTGGGACTAACCACACTGATTAAATCATTTAACAAAGACAGTTATTACATCAATGTCATCAAATACACCATCACATTGCTTACGTTAGCGGGAAAGCTTCAACAAAGACCTGAGATGATAGCAATTATTGAAAAAGGTTTAGTTGATTCTAAAGTGTTACAAAATAATGAAGAACCTTTAAATGCAGCAGTGGTAGCGAAATTAGCTCAAGTCTATTCCAATACCATCAGCCAAATGCAACCAAGAGTCATTGTAGCTGGACAACCTTTTCATCTGAAGAACCAAGCCATTACAGAAAAAATTAGAGCCATACTATTGGCCGGTATCAGAGCTGCCGTATTATGGAAACAAATGGGTGGTGGACAATTACAGTTATTATTTAAAAGAAAACAATATATAGAAGAAGCGAAATCTATATTAGGCAATTAATGGGTATTGGCATTTAAAGAAAATAATTCTCACTGGGTTCAGTATCAATTACCAACAAAACTGAGCCCAGTAATAATAATTCAAAAGTTATTGATGGGTTAAATACAAAATACTTTAGTTTTGATTGTCTTCAATAATTTCAACGTCATCCAATGTGACCTCACCTTGCCCAATATCAAACTCATATTCATAAACAAAATTATCAACTTGATGTTTGGCATCTGATCCATTGACAACCACACCAGAATTTAATGTAAAGGTTAAATGTGGTGGAATGTGACCTTTTATACGAGTACCCGTAAATCGCATGCTTTTTTTCCATTTTTCCCTTCTGAGTAAAGCAGGATAGTTACCGTATGTTTCGAGTAATTCAGCTTTGGCGAGTTTGGCTTTTTGAAGCTCATCAGACGTCATCAAATTTTCTAAACCTTTGATAATATCGTTCATATATTCTCGATTGGGAAACTTATCTAGGTTTATTAAGTTCAACCAAGCATGCGCCATTGTATAATCCTTATCATGCAACATATATAAACCAACCAAGGACATGGCATGGTAGTTACCAAATTCAGCTGCCTTTTTGAAGTTTTTTAACGCTGAGTCACGAAACCCATCTTTTTCGTCTTTATAGCCCTGCCACATATATTCTTGATCAGGAGCAATTATTTTTCCGGTGTTATCAAAATGCAGACCTTTTTCTTTGGCATCTGCCGTTATCCAAACGAATAACATGAATGTTAAAACAAAGTATTTAGTATGAGTCATGCTAAAAATCTTAAGAGGATGTGATTACTATTAAACAAAATTACTGAATATTTGTACAGTGTAAATAGTCATAAACCATTAACATTTAACATGTTTATTTGACAAATGATTTAAACCTAACTAAAAAAGCCCAGTTGAACTGGGCTTTAAAATTACAGCCATATTAGTTATGGCATAGGGTACGAATACTTTAACTTACCTGGCGGCATTGGCGCTCATGGTTGAGTTTCGACCACTGTCACGAGTTTGTGCCATGTCACGCATGCCTTCTGTATGACATTGACCTGTTTTGTGACCTCTGTTTACAGCTCCTGATAATTGACCACGTGATTTCTCTGTGGTTCCATCTTCAGGATCTGATAAAACCAAATCAGTGGCAATATTACAATAATCATAACGCCACCATTTAGTTGTGAATGATGTGGTGTAGTAGTTAACTTTACTTCTGGCCCAAGTTGGTATACCTGATAGCCAGGAACTTGCACCTGATGTTGTTAAGTTGCTGTTATAACCACAGCCTACCCCAAAAACCTCTCCCAAAAGAGCTAAATTACCTGCCAATGGAGTACCTTGATAGGGCGTTCCTACAGACTGAATCAATCGCCCAGAATCAGCGCTGTCCAAACCACTCCAATAGTAGGTATACAAATGCAAAGCAGCAGCACCACCTTGTGAGTGAGCAACCACGCCAAATGAAGGGAAATTATCACCGTATGAGTCAATTAATTGTGCAAATGCATCGTGTGACCTGTTCTGATTAAAATCTGTAAATTTAACACTGTTGGCAAATTGTGACTGAACAGGCCCCCAGGCATCCCCAGAACAATAACCATGTACCAACATCAATTTACCACCTGCTTTGTTAGATACATTCAGAGACTGGGGTTTTTCACCTAGTAGCATAGATTCACTGATGGTGCCATCATAAGATGCTTTTGACAAGGCCGCAATTTGAGGCAGCGCTAAGGGTAATGATTCAATTTCTAACAAAGAGATGTAATGATTCAACTCTTCAACACGTATATTTTTCAACTGGTAAGGAGCTGCAACTGCTTGACTAAGTAACCACCTGTCATCTAATTGCAATTGGATTTGCCCCTGATTAACTTCTGCGATGGTTGATAACCAAGAAACAGGAATTAATTTTGATTTACCTGAGGTTTGGGTTCCCCAAACCTCAGCAATTATGCGAAACCTGCTGTCTTGTTTTGCGGTACCTACTGCTAGTTTTAAATTTATTTTATGGTCAGCAGTATATTCACCACTTACTCTTTTACTGTTTAACACCAAGTCTGAGGCAACTACAGGTATGACATGTTCTACAGTTCTCATAAATGGCTTGCCTTTGGGCGTGATACCTTTTGAAACCACTTGTACTTGATACAACCCCTCTTGTTCTGCTCTAAAAACACCGCTGAACATACCATCGGAAGCCATTTTATCAAAACTTATACCATCATCAAACATTGAGACTTGTTTGAGACTTCCATCAGGCGCGGTGACTCGAATATAAGATGAGTTGATTAACTCAAAATCATTTTTCACCATGGTAAATTCACTGTCATTTGCAAATGCTTGCGCATTGACCTGAATAACGTCGCCTACTAATTGTCTGTTGCTACTTACAAATGATTTTAGTTGATATGGACTGTCACTACTTACCAATAAATAACCATTGCTTGCATCTTTATTTTTTGCACTGATGGTAAAGTCATATCTTCCAGTGGACAAATTTTGCAAGTCGAATTGTGTGGCTGGAAATTTTTCATCAGCCATGCCAAATTGTGTTTCTTTTTGGCTTAAAACAACGTTTTGATCAGTATTGCCATTTTTTTGTGTGGCTCCTTGTATGTTAAGTTGCCAATTATTTTTATTGGGAGAAAACAACAAGACCTTGGGGTTATCTCCATCAATTAAAATATCATGTTGCCAATACAGGTCGCCCGATTTGTTTTTGTTAAATTCAACAGCAATCATTGCATGTTTTGAAATAATGGCTGCTGCCTCTGGATTGGCTTTTTGCATCAATTCAATTTCTTCAGCAGGCCCTGCCAACTGTTTTGGCACATGTGCCTTTTCTGCAAAAGATGAAGTAGCGAGAATAATAGACGCAGAAACGCCCAAAACTTTAAGTTTATTCATTTGAAATCCCTCGATTAAATTTAATTATTATTTAGATAAAAACTTGTAAAAACGTCCCCACGTCATGCCACTTCTAATGGATTTAACCCATGATTTTACCCATGCATGCAAATTTAAATCGATAACTAAAATAACACAATTCAACCGCATATTCAAACGAATGTTTGAAAATACTGGACACAAACAATCAATATTAATCAGAGAGTCAATCAGACGTTTGTATAGGTATATTTTCGCTTCTAAAAATGCGATAATATACGCTTTAAATTTAACCAATCGACCTGAACTACTTGACTCAGGTCCATCAACAGGGGTTTATCAATGAGTGATACGCTAAAAACCGCCATGCAACTGGCATGTAACAACAAATCTTACAAATATTTCAGCTTGGCAAAAGTAGCCGAAACACATGACATCAGTCGCCTACCTTTCAGTTTGAAAATTTTGTTAGAAAATTTATTGCGCAATGAAAATGGGCTTGATGTCACTGTTTCAGATATTGAAGCGCTTTGTAACTGGGATCCGAATGCCACACCATCTACCGAAATTGCATTCACCCCTTCTCGTGTGGTATTACAAGACTTTACAGGTGTTCCAGCTGTTGTAGACTTAGCAGCCATGCGTGACGCCATGAAAGCACTTGGTGGTGATGTACAAAAGATTAATCCACTTTCACCAGCTGAATTGGTTATTGACCATTCAGTACAGGTAGATAAATATGGCACGCAAGATGCTGCTGAATTAAATACTCAAATTGAATTTCAAAGAAACATGGAACGTTATGGCTTCTTAAAATGGGGCCAAACTGCATTTGATACATTTAAAGTTGTACCACCAGGCAATGGCATTGTTCACCAAGTGAATTTAGAATACCTAGCAAGGGTAGTTTTTGGTTCAAAACAAAATGGAGAACTCATGGCCTATCCAGATACTGTGGTAGGTACTGACTCACACACAACCATGATTAATGGTATTGGTGTTTTAGGCTGGGGTGTTGGCGGAATTGAAGCCGAAGCGGCCATGCTTGGCCAAGCCATATCCATGTTGATTCCTCAAGTCGTTGGTTTTAAATTAACGGGTCAATTACCAGAAGGCACTACTGCTACTGACCTGGTATTAACAGTAGTCGAAATGTTACGAAAACATGGTGTTGTCGGTAAATTTGTTGAGTTCTTTGGACCTGGTTTACAACACTTACCATTAGCAGACAGAGCCACCATCGCTAACATGGCTCCAGAATATGGTGCAACATGTGGCATTTTCCCTGTCGATAAAGAATCACTGCGTTACTTAACCATGTCTGGTCGTTCTGAAGAACAAATTAATCTGGTGGAAGCTTATGCCAAAGCCCAAGGCATGTTCCATGATGAAAACAGCATTGATGCCGAATATACATCTGTACTTGAACTTGACATGAGTACTGTCGTTCCTAGTATCTCAGGCCCGAAACGCCCACAAGATCGCATAGAGTTATCGGTAGCCAAAGAAACTTACAACAAACATTTTAATGAATTTGAAAATGGCCGTGCAGCTAAATCAGTTACAGTGGCATCTGAAAAAGGTTCATATGAGTTCACCGATGGTAACATTGCCGTAGCGGCCATCACTTCTTGTACAAACACTTCAAATCCTGCCGTGATGTTAGGTGCTGGCTTATTAGCCAGAAACGCTGCTGCCAAAGGTTTAAAAGTAAAACCTTGGGTGAAAACATCTTTGGCACCTGGTTCAAAAGTAGTCTCTCATTATTTGACTTCAGCAGGTTTACTGGATGATTTAGAGGTTTTGGGTTTTAATGTTGTAGGTTTTGGTTGTACCACTTGTATCGGTAACTCGGGACCATTAGACCCCGCTTTATCAAAAGCCATTAATGACAATGATTTAATTGCAACATCAGTCTTATCAGGAAATCGAAATTTTGAAGGCCGAATTCATGCTGACATACAAATGAACTTTTTGGCATCACCACCATTGGTTGTGGCTTATGCAATTGCTGGTACTATGGATTTCGACTTGATCAAAGATTCACTGGGCGAAGACCAAGATGGTAACCCAGTCTATTTGAAAGACATTTGGCCCAGCAACCATGAAATTGCTGATACCATTCAAGCCAATGTTAATAAAAATAGTTTTGCAGAAGGCTATGAAGGCATTTTTGATGGTGACGCAAATTGGAAAGCCGTTAAAACGACTGAGTCTGAATTGTTTGACTGGCAAGATGATTCAACTTATATCAAAAACCCACCATACTTTGATGGCATGACTTTAGATGTTGGTACCATAGACAATATCAGCGGTGCACGTGTGTTGGCTAAACTAGGTGACTCAGTCACTACTGATCACATATCACCTGCTGGTGCGATTGCTGAAGATTCTCCTGCAGGTAAATATTTGAAAGAAAAAGGCGTACCTAAAGCCAACTTTAATTCATATGGATCTCGTCGTGGCAACCATGAAGTCATGATGCGTGGCACCTTTGCCAACATCAGACTACGCAATCAAATGGCACCTGGTACTGAAGGCGGTTGGACCCGTCATCAGCCATCCAATGAACAGATGACCATATTTGATGCTTCAATGAAATATCAAGCAGAAGGCGTGCCTCTAGTTGTCATTGCAGGTACAGAATACGGTACAGGTTCATCAAGAGACTGGGCCGCAAAAGGCACCAACTTATTGGGTGTTAAAGCTGTATTGGTACAAAGCTATGAGAGAATTCATCGCTCTAATTTGGTTGGTATGGGCGTGATTCCTTTACAGTTCAAAGCCGGTGAAAATGCTGACACATATGAACTGACTGGAAAAGAAACTTACGATGTAAATGGGCTTGAAAACGGTGAAAGCAAAACAGCACAAATCACCGCACACCGTGAAGATGGTTCAACAGTTAGCTTTGAAGTTGATGTACGCATTGATACACCTAAAGAAGTTGAATACTGCAGACATGGTGGCATTTTGCAATATGTTTTGAGAAACTTGGCTTCTTAAGCTTATTACCAACTGGTTAATTAGCTTAGGTTAATTAGCTCGACAAACACAAGGCAAGTAATTTATCATTTACTTGCCTTTTTTGATTGGAGTCTGAATAAAAATGACCTCTTTAAAAGCCATTAAGTCACCTTTGATAATTATTTTTACCGGCTTGATATTATTGGTTAGCCACCATGCTTTTGCCCAAAACACCTTAAATGAACAATTGACAAATTGTCAAAAAATACACAATGACAAGGATAGGTTAAAATGTTTTGACCTCATCAATAACAATGAAGATGAGCCACAATTGTCACAACACTCACAATCAACAACAATTAAAAATAACTTCCCTGCATTAATAGCTGATTTAAATGAACCCAACCTATTTGTTAGTTATGGAAAACTGGACTTTTTAGGCAGTGACTTCAACTCAGTTTTAATTTCATTAGGTAAAAGACAACCTGTGAAAACATTTAATTTAACAAATGAACACACGTTGAGTTTCAATGTATTTGGTCAAATCAGGTCACAATTTGATGTCAGCGAAATTCACACAAGAAACAACAGAGGTGGAGCACTTATTAACACAGACTTTTCAGTTGGTGGCGAATTACAACAATCATTGGAAAAATGGAATTGGCGATTTAGTTACACCCACAAAAGTACGCACTTAGGTGATGAATTTATTATTGATCACCCCAATTATTTAAAGGGTCGAATTAATTTATCCTATGAAACCATCCGCTGGACAGCACATAAAAACATAAAACAATGGGATATGTATGCTGGCATAGGCTTTATCACCCGATCCGAACCCAGTGATTTAGGCAAAGAAATGTGGCAAATAGGTACACAATACTTTGGCAGAACATGGCATGGATTCAAACCTGTATTTGCAGTTGATTTAACATCATGGTCAGCTTATGACTGGAATATCAATATCAACATGAGAGCTGGAATTGAAATCAATCAATTGAGCGACTTACCATTTCAGCTATTACTTGAATACCAAGATGGACATGCACCTTATGGACAGTTTTACAATGAAGATTTGACTTATTTTGGATTAACACTGCTACAAAACTGGTGACTTATTTCAAACAAAAGTCTTTGACTTGATTACGCCCTGATTTTTTGGCTTGGTACATGGCATTATCTGCCAGTTGATAGAGTTTAGCTGCTGTAAAATTAGTCGGATTTATTGTGGCAACACCGATAGAAACAGTTACTTTTATTGTTTTGTTTAAGCCCACATGAAAATCCTGCTGTTCAATTTTCTTACGTACTTGTTCTGCAAATTCTACAGATTGTTTGTGATTACCACCTTTTATTAAGTAGCAAAACTCTTCACCACCAAGTCTGGCAACACATGCTACATTTTGACTGTTTAACTGATTCAGTTCATTAGCCACTTGCACCAAAATATCATCACCTACAGGATGACCATAAGAATCATTTACTTTTTTAAAGTAATCAATGTCTAAAATAATCATCGATAACGTCAGCACATTCTTTTGGCAATCATTCCACAAGTCACGTAAAACCTCATTAAAAACACGCCTGTTATTTAAGTGTGTCAGCGCATCTTCATTAGCCATTACTTTTAGGCGGGTGTTAGCATCTTGTAGTTTTTCAGTACGTTCAGCAACTTTGTCTTGTAGACCTTTATTCATTTTGAGAATTTTTAGCCTACTTCTTTTAATTTCATGATAAAGGTTACTCACTTCCTCAGGCAATTTATCATTTTCCTCAAATTCTGCCATGTCATTATTAAAGTCATCTCCTCGATCTATCAATTGATTTAATCGAGTCATGTGGTAGGACCAGGAATGACTGATCATCACAGCCAAAACATGTGCAATAATTACAACCAACATGATGGTTACTGCAAAGACAATCAATGTGTTTTCTATAACATCAGCAAATTTTTCTTCATTTTGTAAAGTTATTAATTTCCAGCCCCAACGAAACTCATACTCAACTGAATAATATATATCACCAGATACTGCCTTATCATTAACCTCTAAACTAACCAAATCTTGTGAATAAAAGGTATCACCACCTTTTACAAATTTAATTTGATCCAAATAGTTTAATTTCAATGATTCTGAGGCAAGAAGTACTTTGTTGTTTTGATCCACTAACACTGCTTCTACTGACCTATCAATGTTATTGATAAGCTCTTGGATATTATTAAGTGAAGTAAGTACAAAAGAGCCTTCAACGACACCCAAATAATGTTTTGAGTTAGGGTTACTTGGAACACCAACACTGACTGCAGAAATCAAGTCATTACCAAACCCTCTTCCAATAAAGCCTGGAGACACATAAATGTCATTAGAATTAATCGCTTTTTGAAAATATTCTCTGTCCGCAATATTAAATGGTTGATTTTGTGAACTGATTTCACGCATCAAAGAAGGTGGAGAAGAGGCTATAAGGTCTGCTTGTTCATCAGCCAATACCATAGTTTTATATGAAGGGTGTCTTTGGTTAAAACTTAACAACAAACGTTCAATTTTTTCTCTATCACCCCACACTTCAGACAAGGTAAATTTAAATTCATTTAAAGCCAATAAGTTCTTCTCAAATATCAATGAAAGTTGGGTGCTTAATTTTTCATGTTTTGAATCATGCGCTTTACTGAAGCTATCACTTGAATTATTAATGTTTTGATTGAGGTTAAAGAAAAAGAACAAAATACCCAATGTAATTAGCAATGAAGAAATCATATGTGACGAATGCTGTTTAATTGAATGAGTAAATTTCTGATCCTTGTAACCCAAAATCCTTTTGGTAATAGGCAAATACATAATCAAAACAGTTAATTGAGCATACAAAATAGCATTGGTCAGCTGTTTAATAAGTATGGCTATCTTGTGTGAATCAAGCAAGGTATCTGTCTGAGAAATTGAATACCATGAAATTGGCATACCAATAAGTACCCAATAAGCCATAACAACCAAAATGACATTGAATTTTCTGTACTTACATATGAGTCCAACAAATACCGCTTCCAAGCCGAAAGTCAACTCAGCCCACAATCCCCCCCATGCAAGAATCAGTGGAATGGCCGCAATTACACTGGTTAACAATCCAAATAATGGCCCCCTAAATATACTCACCAACAAAACCAGGCAAGGACCAAAAACAAACTGAGATTCAAAAAAGAGTGGCAACCTAAAAATGTTGACTAAAGCTGCTAACAAGCCCACTGTGACAACAATAATTATATTTTTGTTTAGTTCTTTAAACACTCTTTTTTATACTGTAGGGAATTTACAGTATACATGATAAAGTCAATTAATTAATGAGCATTGAAGGACAAGACATTACAAAATGGAATGGATAAAAGGTATTTATTAAAAAGACACCTCATATTCCGTGCTATTTACTCAAGTTCAGCCAATACACAACGTAATGTTCCATAATCATACAATCCATCTAGCGCATCAAAAACAGGTTTAAGCTTTTTATCCTCGAGGTATCCTGTCATCTCAGCCATTTGAATAATATAATCTATGTCTGTATCTTCTAGGCCAGTGACATCTTTTTTATCTACCAAACCGACAGCAATCGCTTTCGATAAGTGCATATAAATGGTATTGATATTTAGCCCCAATACCTCAGCAACTTTTTCAACTGACTTATGCTCTAAGAAATGATCCAATGAAACGTTAACCTCATCCTCAAGTCGATTGTCCAATTTATCAGGCAAAGGATTGGCTTTGATAACTTCAATAAAAGCATCACCGTATTTAGCCAGTTTATATTCACCCACACCCGAAATATACATGAATTTCTCACCTTCCACAGGACGTTTTCTGACCATTTCCAATAAAGAGGCATCACTGAAAATCACATAGGGCGGAACGCCTTGATCAGTCGCTAAATCAGTTCTGAGTTTTTTCAGAGCATCCCACAAAATCGTGTCATGCCGCCCCAAATCAACTTCTTCATTTTTCTTGGTTTTATTTTTTGCTTTGACAACATCTCGTAAATAAAATGAAGCAGTACCTTTAAGAATGGGCTTAGACTTTTCTGTTAATTTCAGCGCATTAAATTCTGGGTCAACATCAATATAACCCTGACTGATTAATTGACGAAACAAACGCCGCCACCAAGTTTTAACATGCTCTTTGCCTAAGCCAAAAACATTGAGCTCATTGTGCTTTAACTTGACTACCCGTTCATCACTGTCATTACCAAGCAACACATCAATTAAATACATCATCCCAAACTGTTGTTCCGTTCGATAAATAGCGGAAAGGGCCATCTGTGCCTCTTTTGAAGCATCAATTTTTTCTGGTGGGTTCAAACAGTTATCACAATTTCCACAAGGCTCTTCAAGTACTTCATCAAAGTATCCGAGTAATGTTTGCCTGCGACAAGCCAACTGTTCACATAAATCCACCAAAGAATCCAACTTGTTATGTAGCACTTGTTTGTGCTCATCAGCCGCATCAGAATCTCTAATAAACTGTCGTTGCATGACAACATCTTGATAGTTGTAGGCCATCCATGCATTAGAAGCCTTACCATCACGACCTGCCCTTCCCGTTTCCTGATAATAAGACTCAATATTTTTTGGCATACTGAAATGAGCCACAAAACGCACATCAGGTTTATCAATACCCATTCCAAAAGCAATGGTAGCAACAATAATCACACCATCTTCCATCAGAAACCGTTGTTGATTTTTTTCTCTTACTTTATTTGATAGGCCTGCATGATAAGGCAATGCTTTACGGCCTTTGCCTTTTAAAAACTCAGCAACATTTTCAACTTTTCTGCGTGATAAACAATATACGATACCAGCATCATTGGGGTGATAATCATTGATAAAACGCCACAATTGTTGCTTACCTGAATCTTGCTCTTCAATGGCATAAGTGATATTCGGCCGATCAAAACTAGAAACATAAATTTCAGCCTCATCTAATTGCAACTCCTTAATAATTTCAGTTCTGACTTTTTGGTCAGCAGTTGCTGTCAATGCCACACGAGGAATGCCAGGGAAGTTTTGATGCAATAAAGATAAATTTTGATACTCTTTTCTGAAGTCATGACCCCATTGAGAAACACAATGCGCTTCATCAATAGCAAATAACGCCACCTTTATTTTTTTTAAAAAGGCTTGCATCTCATCACCGACTAATCGCTCGGGTGATAAATACAACAAGTCTAAATTACCAGCCTCTGCATTGGATTTAACAACATCAACTTCACTGGCTGACATAGTAGAATTAATATAAGCGGCTCTAACACCCAATTGTTTCAATGCACTGACTTGATCTTGCATCAAGGCAATCAAAGGTGAAATAACTACCCCAACCCCTTCTCTTACAATGGCAGGAATTTGATAACAAAGTGACTTACCGCCACCTGTTGGCATCAATACCAACGCATCTTTACCACTAATGATGGTATCAACAATGTCTTGTTGTTGATTCCTGAATTGATCGTAACCAAAGACGTCTTTTAATATTTTATTTGCTGCACTCATTTAAATGATTTTAAACCATCAATCAGATGCAGTTCAAGCTTAATAAAAATGTTTAACAACTTCGCTACATTCTCAAGTTTTGAGAAATCACCATGATTAAATCAGCTCATTCCAAAACGAATACTTAAATGATGATTAAATACAAAACACCAATCATGACTACTTTTTTACTGACTGTTGGTGGCTCATTAATGATTTTACCCAATTGGTTTTCACTGACACTGTTACTTGTTTCCGGGGTCATTTTTTTGATACATGTCATTACCACTAATCCACAACGGGCGCACTTCATCATGTCTTTTTGTTATGAATTTTTTGGTTTCACTTTTCTCGTTTCTTCATTTATTGGTATGATGATTGTCATGCAAAGCTTATTTGTAAGCTGGTGAAATTAAATGAAATTTCGATTGTGCGGCCTTGGTTCAGTTTACATTCAAGTTACACAATGGATAATATCTTCTTATTTTGATGATAAGACAACGATGAAAACTTCAGTTTTTTTAATGCTTTTGACATTAAGTGCATGTGTTCAACCACCACAACCCTTACGTGGTACATACAGCAACATCAGCCCCAAAGCTTACATTAACAACCCAGTAAATAACCTAAATATTCGCTGGACTGGGTTTGTCATTGATGTCGAAAACACGGAACAGCACAGCTGTCTAACTGTGGTGGCTAAAGTGGCAGATGAACTGGCCCGACCATCTAAACACATCAGGTATGATCTGGGTCGTTTCATCGCATGCAAACCGATTTTTCTTGAACCCCAAAGTTTCATAAAAAAACCTGTCACCATCACTGGACAAGTTAAAAAAGTAATCAGCAAAAAAATTGATCAATTGGATTATAAATACCCATTAGTCGATGCCCAAATCATATATGTTTGGTGATCGCAACACATGAAATAACCACCTATTACAACCAATCATTTTTTGCTTAGCACTAAGCTTACTTTTTTAGCCACATCTTCTACAGTGATTAAATCCATGGCTCCAGGGAACTCTGTTTTTCGCCCCCATTTAACTTGGTCAGGTGTTTTTGAAAAGTACTTCTTGCAGGCTTCTGGGTATTTGTTAACAGTCAAGTCAGGAAACTGATAAGAACCTGAACGCAAGTAATTACTGGCGGCCAATAATCCAATCACAGGTGTATTGACTGCACCTGCCATGTGTAACGGTCCAGAATCGGGCGAGATAACTAAATCTGCTTGTTTTAAGAGACATAACAATTGTTTAAGCGTGTCTTTTCCTGCAACATTGTTAACAGGATAAAGACAAGATGATTCAATAGCAGCTACAAAATCCAACTCACGTTGTGCTGGGCTTCCAGTTAATATCACCTGAACCGCATACTTTTCTATTAGCAGATTTACCAACTGAGAGTACCGCTCAACTGACCAATTTCGCAATTGATGACTTGAACAAGGACTGATAACTACTGTTTTTCTGTCCCTATCAACCCAATCAAAAATAACATCTTGATCTGATTCACTTACAGGGATATCCCACTGATAAAGTTTCTTTTTACAGCCTAATTGTTCAGCAAATTGCATGAAGCCGTCTAAGACATGACAATGATGTAAATAGGGTATCCTTTCATTGATAAACAAACTGTGTAACTCTTTTGATCGCTTCCAGTCAAAACCAATCTTGCGATTCGCTTTAATATACCTGGAAAGTAAATTGGCACGAAATGAAAGTTGCATCTGTAATAACACATCAAAATGACAATCAAATAATTGCTGCTTAAATGCCAGAACACCCTGCTTTCCCTTAGACTTAGAGAACACAATAAATTCAACACCAGGCAGACCTTTTAATAATTGGTGCTCTAATTGGCCAATGACCCAAGTTACCTTACAATTTGGAAATTGATTTTGAATGGTTTTGACAACCGGCACAACATGTGTCACATCACCAATAGCTGATAACCTAAATATACAAATTGACTGTGGATTTGGATGATGGTTTGTTGTCATCGCTTAAATCATTTAAAATGGGTCATTCTATCACTGAAGACAAATCAATTTTGCACATTAAGCAGAAAAAAAACCACTGGCTTATCACCTCTTCTGAGCTACAGGAACACATTACAGAGAATTGGTTCAATCAAGAATATTGGTTGAACCAAGGTCGATTATTGGGCGCTAATTCTGGCAGAGGCACCGCTTGGGTAATCAAATCCGAATGGGGGAAATGGGTCTTGCGTCATTACTTACGAGGTGGCCTTTACGCCAAGCTAAACCGTGATCATTATTTGTGGCTAGGCTTGAATAAAACACGTGCCACCAAAGAGTATGAGCTGTTATTACATTTACAAAAATTAAATTTACCTAGCCCCAAGCCCATCGCCGCCCTGGTGATAAAAAAAGGACTGTCCTACAAAAATGACTTAATCATGGAACACATTAATCATGACCTTACTTTTGCCGAACACCTAAAGCAAGATAAGCAAAATACAAATATCTGGCAAAATATTGGCAAAACAATTGCTCAATATCACCAACATGGTATTTATCATGCTGATTTGAATGCACATAACATATTAATTGCCAAAGACAAGGTTCATGTCATAGACTTCGATAAAGGTGAAATCAGAACACCTCAGCCCAGTTGGCAACAAAAAAACATGTTGCGACTGAGAAGATCAATTGAAAAAATCACGCAAAAAAGTTGCGATAAGGAACTGAATACCTATTGGCAAATTTTGATTGATTCATATGAATGAAATATTCCCATTAGATCAACTTCAAAGACCCATAAAAGATTTACGTATCTCAGTAACGGATCGTTGTCAGTTTCGCTGTAGTTATTGTTTACCTGCTGAGCACATCGATGTGATGAGACAACAAAGTACTATAGAAAAATACTTGAGTTTCAGAGAGATAGTTGCTGTTATTAAATCATTTTCTCAATGTGGTGTGAAAAAAATCAGGCTTACCGGTGGAGAACCTTTGCTCAGAAAAAACATGGCAGGTTTAATCCGTGACATCAAATCAATTAATGACATTGAGGAGGTCTCTATGACCACCAATGGCGCCTTACTCCCCGCTGTGCTTGACGACTTAATTGAGGCTGGATTAGATCGCATCACGGTAAGTATTGACGCAATTGAACAAGCTTTATTTGAGTCGATAACAGGCACAAATTACGCAGTGAATGAAATCATCAAAACCATCATTCGTTGCAGTCATTCAAGCTTAAAACAAGTCAAAGTAAACTGTGTGATTCAAAAAGGAATTAACGAACATCAAGTCATTCCCATCCTTGAGTTATTCAGAGGCACGGGCATAGTGGTTAGATTCATTGAATTTATGGATGTGGGTAACATCAATGGTTGGCAATCCAATCAGGTTTACCATTCAAAAGAAGTTTTACAATCTATTGCCCAAAAATGGTCATTTACCGCTTTACCTGAGAACCATCCAGGTGAAGTTGCCAACCGCTTTATATTTGATGACGCAATGGGTGAATTTGGTGTAATTTCATCAATCAGCCAACCGTTTTGTCAACAATGTAATCGTGCACGACTCAGCAGTAAAGGCGAAATATACACCTGTTTATTCAGTAACAAAGGCCATAACATCAGACCTTTCATCTCACAACCTAAAGTATTACTAAAACAAATATCAACAATTTGGCAGCATCGCAAAGACCAATATTCAATGCAAAGAAACCAACATCCTTTAAAAAAACAATCTAAAATTGAAATGTTTGTAATCGGGGGTTAAGTATGAAAAATAAACTGTCTCATATTGATGAAAACAATCAACCAACCATGGTTGATGTGAGTAACAAAAGCATCACCAAGCGAATAGCCACTGCGCAGACCCTCGTACTGCTCCCAAAGAACATCAAACAAGTCATAAACGAGGGTGATATCATGGTCCAAAAAGGACCCGTTTTTCAAACAGCAATCATCGCTGGCGTCATGGCTGCAAAAAAAACACATGAACTCATTCCATTCTGCCACCCACTGGCTTTGGAAAATTGTAAAATTAATATAGAACTTGATACCAATAATAACCTTATCATTACTTGTGAGTGCAAAACCAGTGGTAAAACCGGTGTCGAAATGGAAGCATTAACAGGTTCCAGTATCGCCGCATTAACTGTATACGACATGTGCAAAGCATTGAGTCATGACATCATCATCGAAGAAACCAAATTGTTGCAAAAAAGTGGTGGTAAATCTGACTTCACACCCCATAATTAAGTGCATGAACATCACCATAGAATTTTATGGACGACTGAAGTCTCAGTTCAGCGCCACTCCCATCCAATGGCAAAGCCAGTCAACACTTATGGCGGACATTTATCAAGAGCTGTGCCTAAAATATAACCAAACCAATGAATCCAGCATAATCAAACCCATCATTAACGATACCTTTTGTGACTGGCAGCAAAAAGTAAATGACAAAGACATTGTAGGTTTTTTTCCACCTGCTTCAGGAGGTTAAATGTTCACATTGACATCCGAAAATATTAACGTTGAATCACTCAAAAAAACAATAACAAACCCGCAAAGCGGTGCCTTTGTTAGCTTTGAAGGTTGGGTCAGAAACCACAACAATGAGAAAAATGTCATAGAATTACATTATGAAGCACATGAAAAACTGGCCTGTCAACTGGGCACACAAATCATGTTATCAGCCCAACAAAAATATTCAATCAATCAAGCCATTTGTTGTCATCGCATTGGCGCATTAAAGGTAGGTGAGATGGCCATTTGGATTGGAGTGTCCGCAGATCACAGACAAGCGGCTTTTTTAGCTTGTGAATACATTTTAAATGAAACAAAAGCCAACGTACCAATTTGGAAAAACGAACATTATACAGATGGAAATTCAGGCTGGGTAGAAGCCAATATATAATATTTCAGCATGTCATTTAACCCACAAAAATTCATCAAAGAACTTCCCAAACTACCAGGCGTTTATCAAATGTTTGATGAACATGATGACATCATCTATGTCGGCAAAGCAAGGGCCTTAAAAAATCGTGTTGCCAGCTATTTTACGGGCAAAGCCAAAGACAATAAAACCATGGCATTAGTGGCATCGATAAATCGCATGACATACCACATCACACGTTCAGAAGCTGAGGCTTTGTTGTTAGAAAACCAACTGATAAAAGAACACAATCCCAGATACAATGTTCTATTAAAAGATGGGAAAAGTTACCCTTATATCTATTGTTCAATTAATGAAGACACCTTTCCCCTACTCGAGTTCAGACGCGGTAAAAAACATGGAAAAGGAAAATATTTCGGCCCTTTTCCTAGTGCCGCCTATGTCAGAAACTCATTGCATTTTTTACAGAAGGTTTTCAAAGTCAGACAATGTAATAACAGTACTTTTCAAAATCGCTCAAGACCTTGTTTGCAACATCAAATCAACCGCTGTACCGCTCCTTGCGTAGGTTATGTAAGCACAACAGAATACCAACAACAGCTACAGTACACTTTTGACTTCATTGATGGCAAGTCTAATCAAGTTGTAGAAGCCTTGATGCAACGCATGGAAAGCGCAGCAGATGAACAGAAATATGAAGAAGCTGCAACCATTCGGGATCAAATTAAAGCCATCAGAATGATACAGTCCAAACAATCAGTGGAATTACAATCAGATGATAATTTTGACCTCATCACAGTTGCCAAGCAAAACAACTTATACATTGCCACAGTAGGCACTGTAAGGAATGGACAATTCATGGGCTACATCAACCACTATCCCACCACTCCGAAAGACACAGAGTTAGATGAATTCATAGAAGCTTTTATCAGCTTGTACTACGACGACCACCTCAGCATTGATTCCATATTGTGTAATACAGAACCTAAAAACAAAAATGAAACTGCTGATTTACTATCCGCCATTAAAGGAAAGAAAATATTTATCACCTCAAAACCAAAGGGAAACCGTTTATTGTTACTAAAGCAAACCGAAGAAAACATGCAAAATGCACTGGCTGTCAAGGTTAATAAATACCAAAGTTGGCAAAACAAATGGGCTCTGTGGCAAACCGAACTGGGATTAAGTAATGAGCCAAAACGTGTCGAATGTTTTGATATCAGTCATCAAATGGGCGAACACACACGCGCCTCTTGTGTGGTTTTTGATAACAAAGGAGCGGTAAAAAAACAGTACCGCCAATACATCATGGAAAACATCACTGCCGCAGATGATTATGCAGCCATGCGTCAAGTGATAGAAAAACGCTTACAAAGCATTGAAAAGAGCAAATCAGACTATCCAGATATTTTTGTCATTGATGGCGGCAAAGGCCAAGTCAATCAAGCATTGGCCATCTTGGAGGAACAAAAAATCACCCAAATTCAAGTCATCGGCGTAACCAAAGATGACAACCGAACAGCAGGTGAAGAACGTATATACCTACCTGAAACCAAACAATATATTAAGCCAGAAAGTCATGGTTTGTTGTCATTGATGATTCAGTACATTCGCGATGAAGCCCATCGCTTCGCCATCAAAAGTCATCGCCAAGCCTACAAAAAATCTCGTAAAACATCCACATTAGAAGATATTCCTGGCATCGGCGAAAAACGCCGCAACCAGTTACTCAAACACTTCGGCGGTCTACAAGGCCTTAACAAAGCCAGTTTAGATGAAATCAAAACAGTCAATGGCATCAGCGAAAAAATGTCATTGATAATTTACGATTTTTTGCATCCAAAATCAAAATAACATGGATTCACAACAAGCCCACTCAAGTCGAAACAACTTGAGCACTGAGTTTATTGATTGACATCAATTCTTCTCAAGTAATTAAGTAAATCTATTCGAGTAATAAGGCCTAGAAACTGGTTGTTATCTTTAACAATAGCTACTTTACCATCATCAAAAATAGGCATCAATTCATCCAATGGTGTATCCACACTCAAAAATTCAAGGTTACTGGTCATTGCCTGATCAACTGAGTCATTAAAAGCCTCTGGGTTCTCAAAGACTTTCATTAACACATCAGACTCATCAATAATACCTACAATCACATCACCATCCATTACAGGCATTTGTGATACATCATACAATTTCATCCTTTGATAGACTGTAGCTAAATTTTCACTGGGTCGCATGACTATGGTATCGTTGGATTGATAAGGTCTTGAAATTAAATCACGTAAATCACCATATTGCTTGGTTTCAATGTATCCATTATCCATCATCCAATAATCATTGTACATTTTTGACAGATACTTATTGCCAGTGTCGCAAACAAATACCACCACATTCTTAGCTTCTGTGGCTTCTTGACAGTATTTTAAGGCAGCTTGCAACAAAGTTCCTGTTGAAGAACCGCCTAAAATTCCTTCTTTACACAACAATTCACGCCCTGCAGCAAAACTTTCAGCATCACTGACAGAATATGCTTTTGTTACATGAGTAAAATCACTGATACTTGGTAGAAAGTCTTCACCTATACCCTCTACTTTCCAACTGCCACTGTCTTCACTCAAAATACCTTCATTAATATATTGGGCCAAAATACTGCCTACTGGATCTGCCAGAATTAATTCTGTTTGAGGGTAATGTTCTTTTACATATTGACTCAAACCAGTAACTGTGCCACTGGACCCAACACCAAAAACAATGGCATCGACCTCACCATTTAATTGTTCAAAGATTTCTGGCGCTGTGGTTTGGTAATGCGCTTTGGGGTTGTTAGGGTTTGCAAATTGATTGATAAAATAGGCACCTGGTGTTTGTTCAGCAATCGTGGCGGCCAGGTCTTGGTAATACTGTGGATGACCTTTGGCCACATCAGATCGAGTTAATACAATTTCAGCACCCATGGCTTTGAGATTAAAGATTTTCTCTTTACTCATTTTATCAGGAATGACCAATATCAGCTTATAGCCTTTTTGAGCTGCAACCAAAGCCAAACCGATACCTGTGTTACCAGCTGTTCCTTCAACTAAAGTGTCTCCTGGTTTAATGTGACCAGCTTTTTCAGCTTCATCAATCATCGACATACCAATCCTGTCTTTGATAGAACCACCAGGATTCATGTTTTCTAATTTCAGGTATAATTGACATAAACCTGTATCTAAATGATTGACTTTTACCATGGGAGTTCGACCAATCAGATCCAACACCGAATTAACTACTTGCATGTGTGCCCACCTTCTTAATGTGAATGAAGAGCCCACTACAATGATTGATAAACCAATGGGCTCGTGATGTATTTACTTGTTTAAAATAATGATATCGACACGTCGATTTTTGGCTTTACCTGCTTCAGTACTGTTATCAGCAATGGGTAAAGACTCACCCATTCCATGAGCCTCTATTCGTAAGGAGTCAATTCCATACTCAACCAATAGTGCTTTAACAGCATCAGCCCTTTTTTGTGATAAATTCAAGTTATATGATTCAGTACCTGAAGAATCTGTATGCCCTTCAATTCTGATTGATTTATCTGGGTAGCCATCAATAAACTCCAACACTTTATGAAAGTTATCTACAGCGGCTTGTTTGATATTGGCAGATGATGAATCGAAAACAAAATCACCCAAAGTCATAACCAACCCATCCACAGTTTCACGAGCCGCTAATGACTCTAACTGTCTGCGCAATGCATCAATTTCTTCAAAAGCCAAATCTGCTTCTTGTTTTGCCAATTCTGCAACTTTTTCTTGGGCTTTGGCATATTTCTTGGCAGCTTCTAATTCAGCTTGGGTATCAGCCATTTCAGAAGCTTTTTGTGATGCCAGAGCCAATGCTTCTTGTTTAGCAATGCGTTCTCGCTCAACTTCCTCTGCTTGTAAACTTAACAATAACTGAGCACGGTCAGCTTCCCATCTGGCCACTGTCGCTTCGGCTTTTAATGTTTCTAGGTTTAAGGCCTCTAACAAATCTTCCTCAACCATGATTTGTTGTTTTAAATGGGCAATTTCTGCCAACATCTTGGCACTGTTTAAATAATGTCGAGCCATATATACCGCATGTTCTTTAACCTTTCTTCTGCTTGAATATAGCGCTTCTATTGCTGATTTAGCCTTGGCTTTTTCATCTTTAGCAAACGGTTTGTATTTGTCATCAGTAATGAAATTATCAAATTCGATGCGTAAAGCTTCAAGTTCAAGATTTTTTTTTGCAGCTTCAACAGGCACCAAAACAAACAACAAACTCAAGAATATGATATGTTTCATTTTAATCGCTCCTTCAAGCCAGCTAAATAAGCTTGAGCTGCTGAAACCTGATCTCTTTTATCTAGCAACAGGTTATTGAGTTGATTCAATTCAGCACGCATTTTTGCAATTTCTATATCAGCATATATTTGTTCAGTGTATTGGGCTTCTAACTTTTTTTTCCTGTTAGCTTTTGCTTTTTTAGCCAGTTGAAGTTTTTCCTTAATAAATTTGATTTCTAATGGTGCTGCATCAGCCACTGGAGAATTGATGATTTTGGCCACATCTGCTTCTAATTTAAAGTAACTGTTTTTATCAATTTTATATCCGGCTGCTGAACCTTTTTCTGAAAATAGACTCATTAACATCATAAAAGCCATTAACAACATGCTTTTTACCAGCATAATGTTAATATTTATCTTCATCAGTTTGTTTAAACTATTTGATTTCATTATAATTTGACTGTTTAAAAAATTAATTAACTAAAATAATATGGGTTGTATGAACAAAATATCAATTGCCATCATTTTACTCGGCTTGACATGCTTAATATACTCGCCCAGTACATTGAGCAAAAACATGAAAGTTTATAAACACGTTGATAAAAATGGAATTATACACTATTCATCGAAAAAGCCTGTTGGAAAATCATACAACATATTAAACATCAGATGTCCAGAATGTTCCGAATGGAGAAACAGCGTTAACTGGAAAACCACACCTTTAATAGATAACTTGTTCAGCTCAGAAATTACCACTGCTGCAAAAAAACATGGCATAGATTCTTCATTAATTAAAGCAGTGATTCACGCAGAATCTGCATTCAAGCCCAAAGCTCAGTCTTCCGCTGGAGCACAAGGCCTGATGCAATTGATGCCATTGACACAAAAAACATACCAAGTAAAAAATCCTTATGATCCACTACAAAATATCAATGGTGGAACGGCCTACTTGAAACATTTAAAAAACACTTACAACAACATTGACGTGTATCTAGCTGCTTATAACTCTGGAGAAACAGCGGTAGAAAAGTATGGAAAAACAATTCCTCCTTTTCCAGAAACCAAAGAATATGTGAGACGGGTTAAAATTTTATATAACAGGTACCAAAGATCAGCAAAAAATACTGCATCGACAACGACACCACGCATTCATATCAATGCATCTAACCAATAAATGATTCTGTACAAAAAATATTTTTACCTGGGTATCGATTGAAATCAAGCATTGAAAAGCTGACATTTATTCAAACTTTTTGGGTGGTTACATGGGTTTTACTATGGCTGTTATTGATGATTGCTTTGATGCTGCATTTTCCCAATGACTCTGTCATCACACCCAATTTAGGGCTTCATTTGTCAGCTACATTGGTCATGCTGTTGACAATTAAAAGATTTGACGGTGACATCACTAAAACCTTGGGCTGGTATTGGGTTAAACCACAATGGTTGTTTTTGGCCGTTTTTATCGGCATGGCTTTTTGGCTTTTTGATCATTGGTTGTTGTACTATCAATTCAGTTCAGACAGCTATGAAGACATTAAGAACTGGCAACTTGCCAATGCAGAATATCACTTTTTAGGTTTATTAATCGGTTCTGTATTTATGGCACCAATTTTTGAAGAGTTGTTTTTCAGGGGCTTGATTTTTAGAGGTCTTGTTCATAAATACCACTTTATCATAGCCGCATTGACGTCAGCCTTATTATTTGCTCTAATCCACTGGAGCTGGCCAGAATTTATCAGTTTATTTACTGTCGGCGTCATCTACGCCCTCATGGCATATAAAAGCCACAGCATTTTTCCATCATTAATTGCACATGTTACACACAACTTATTAACCTATATTTACTATACTTCGTAAAAAATACACCAAGGCTTTTATCAAGTTCTATAGATTAAATAAATTTTGCCTAAAGCATTTACATAAAATCACTCTGCGAGTGTTTCACTTACTTAAATTTTGATGTTTTTTTAAGGCCTGCTTTTGATTTCTTTTCTGAGCAAAAAAATCACTGATTATTTGTCCGCATTCTGTTTCCATAACCCCGCCTTGGCTGAGCACTTTGTGATTATGGTGTTCTTTCAACAAAGCCTGTTCGACACTGTCGATGGCGCCAGTTTTGTAATCTCTGGCACCATAGACCAAACGCTTAATTCTGGCATGCACACTTGCCACTGCACACATACCACAGGGCTCTAAAGTGACGTATAAAACACAATCAATTAATCGGTAATTACCAACCGCCTGGCCTGCTTGTTGTAAAGCCAATATTTCAGCATGCGCAGTTGGATTCTTTTGGCTGATGGTTTGGTTGTGTGCCACAGCAACCACTTCACCATCAAGCACCACCACTGCACCGACCGGCACTTCATCGGCTTGAGCCGCCAATTGTGCTTGCTGTAAAGCCAATTGCATGAAATAGCCATCTTGTTCAGTGTGACTTATTCCCATTCAATGGTCGCTGGAGGTTTGCTTGAAACATCATAAACAACGCGAGAAACCTTATCTATCTCATTGATTATTCTACGAGAAACTAAATCAATAAATTCATAAGGCAAATGAGCCCAACGAGCAGTCATAAAATCAATGGTCTCGACCGCGCGCAATGCTATGACATACTCATACCTTCTGGCATCACCAACCACACCAACTGATTTGATTGGTAAGAACACAGCAAATGCTTGACTGGTTTTGTCATATAAATCATGATTTCTGAGTTCTTCAATAAAAATATGATCGGCTTTGGCCAATATGTCTGCATACTCTGCTTTGACTTCACCTAATATTCTAACTCCCAAACCCGGGCCTGGGAACGGATGACGATACACCATTTCAGGTGCCAAACCCAGATTAACACCAAGTTTTCTCACTTCATCTTTAAACAAATCCTTTAAAGGCTCAATCAGCTTCAATGCTAAATCTGCCGGTAAACCTCCGACATTGTGATGTGACTTAATGACATGGGCCTTACCGGTAGAAGATGCTGCTGATTCAATCACATCCGGGTAAATAGTACCTTGTGCCAACCATTGAATGTCATCCAAATCTCTGGCTTGTTGTTCAAATATCCTGATAAATAACTCACCAATGATTTTGCGCTTTTTTTCAGGGTCTGTTTCGCCTTTCAAGCCATTGAAATACATGTCTTGTGCATTAACTCGTATAACATTGATGTCCATTTTATCAGCCATGGTTTGCATGACCTGATCACCTTCTTTAAATCGCAACAACCCTGTATCAACAAACACACAGACCAGTTGATCACCAATCGCTTTGTGTAATAAGGCAGCAACCACAGACGAATCAACGCCACCTGACAAACCCAACAACACTTTTTCTTGCCCCACCAACTTTCTGATATTTTCAACATGAGTATCGATGATGTTATCGGTTTTCCAGAGCTTTTCACACCCACAGATTGTGTGAACAAATTGAGCTAATATTTCCCGACCATCAGCTGTGTGCTCCACCTCTGGATGAAATTGGACACCAAACACAGCTAAATCTTTATGTTCACAGGCAGCAAAAGCTGTCGAATTCGTATGAGCTATAGCTTGGAATACAGGTGCTAAGGACTTCACCTTGTCCCCATGACTCATCCATACATCCAACTCTTGTTTATCAATGTTGGCAAATAACCTGGAATGACCTGTCATATGAAGCTTGGCATAACCAAACTCTTTGTCCTCAGACCCCTCAACCAAACCACCATAATATTGATTTAATAATTGCATGCCATAACACACACCCAATATTGGCACATTCATAGAAAGCACCACTTCATTTAATGTGGGTGCATTTTCCATATGTACTGATTCAGGGCCACCAGACAAGATAATACCTTGTGGATTAAATGCTTCAATCGCTGCCGTATCAGCATCCCAAGCATAGATTTCACAATAAACGTCAAGCTCTCTGACACGTCTTGCTATTAACTGCGTATACTGTGAACCATAATCTAAAATTAAGATTTTGCTGTGTTTAATATCCATTGATGGCCTCTTAAGTTCGGGTGCGGTAATTGGGTGCTTCTTTGGTAATGTGAACATCATGCACATGAGATTCTTTAACACCTGAGTTGGTAATCCGAACCATTTTAGGTTTGGTTTTCATTTCCTCAATGTCTTTACAACCAACATATCCCATAGACGCCCTTAAGCCTCCCATCAATTGATGCACAACTGGGGCCAAAGCCCCCTTGAATGCCACTCGACCTTCAATGCCTTCAGGAACCAGTTTTTCTGCATCAACTTCATCTTGGAAATAACGATCTTTAGAACCTTTATTCATGGCCCCCAAAGAACCCATACCTCGATATGATTTATACGTTCTACCTTGATACAACTCAACTTCACCAGGAGACTCTTCTGTACCTGCAAACATACCACCCATCATAATGGTTGATGCGCCTGCCACAATGGCTTTAGCTAAATCACCAGAAAACCGCACTCCTCCATCAGCTATCAATGGAATACCAGTGCCTTGCAATGCCATTGCCACGTCATCAATAGCAGAAATTTGAGGAACGCCAACACCAGCAACAATACGAGTGGTACAAATTGAGCCAGGACCCACTCCTACTTTAACCGCATCAACACCTGCTTCAACCAAAGCCAAAGCAGCTGCACCTGTGGTTATATTACCAGCAATCACATCAACCTCTGGATATTGTTTTTTAATTTCTCTGACCCTTTCAATCACACCTTTTGAATGACCATGTGCTGTATCAACAACAAGAACATCAACACCTGCTTTTACCAGCCCATCGACCCTTGCAGCCGTATCTCCACCGGCTCCTACAGCAGCTGCCACCCTTAACTGTTCACTTGAATCTTTTACTGCCAGAGGAAAATCTTGAGACTTTTGAATGTCTTTAACTGTTATCAAACCTTTCAGTTTAAAAGCATCATTGACTACCAAAACTTTTTCTATGCGATTTTGATGAAACAATTGCAACACTTCACTGGCTTCGGCATCTTCTCCAACAGTAACCAATTGATCCTTGCGAGTCATGATGTTTCTTACAGGATCATCCAACACGGTTTCAAAACGCATGTCTCTGCTGGTCACAATACCAACCAAATCTTCCCCATCAACCACAGGTACCCCAGAAATTCGATGCTTCCTGGTAATTTCCAACACCTCCCTGATAGTCGTCATTGGCCCGACAGTAATCGGATCTTTGATAACGCCTGATTCATATTTTTTAACTTTCAACACTTCAGCACATTGTTGCGCGATACTCATGTTCTTATGAATCACACCAATACCACCCAGCTGTGCCATGGCAATAGCCAATCTGGCTTCAGTTACCGTGTCCATTGCAGCAGAAACAACAGGAATATTAAGTCTGATATTACGGGTTAATTGAGTAGACAAATCAACATCCTTTGGTAAGATGTCTGAGTAATCAGGAACCAACAAAACATCGTCGAAGGTTAAGGCATCGTATAAAACTCTCATGTGGCCACCTTTGGGTCTGAAAATAGCGGCGTATTCTAACATAAAAGCATGCAAGCAACACTGGGAAAAACACCACAAAATCCACTGACTCCATCAGATTTGAATCAATTGTTAAAAAAACATTTGAATCAGCACTTCGGAAGTTTTTGGTTAACCGGCGAAATCATTGAAATTTATCAGTCACCAGCAGGTCACGCCTACTTCACACTGAAGGACCAACACGCTGGGATTAAATGCGTCTTATTTAAAAACAATCAAAAATCACAATTGGCCAAAGGAAAAAGAATTACTTTGTTAGGACAAGTGACGATGTACGCCCCAAAAGGTGATTTACAAGTCAACGCACTAAAAGTCATGCATGGTGGTGATGGTGACAGAGAACAACAATTACTACAACTCAAACAAAAACTAGCTGTTGCAGGTTTATTTGATCTCAGTAAAAAACAAAACATCCCCAAGATTATCAACACACTTGGCATCATCACATCACCAAATGGCGCTGCATTAAAAGATATTTTGGATGTTTTGATTCAAAAAAACCCTTTAATTGATGTAACTATTTATCCCACACAAGTTCAAGGTGAATCAGCTGCACCCATGATATGTGACGCTCTAAGAAAAGCAGATGGTAACCACGACTTGCTGTTGTTAACTCGTGGGGGTGGCTCCAAGGAGGATTTATGGATTTTTAACGATGAATTTATTGCCTATCAAATTGCACAACTATCTACCCCAATCATTAGTGCCATTGGACATGAAACGGATGAATCAATCAGTGATTTAGTCGCAGACCGAAGCTGTATTACACCGACAGCAGCTGCACACCTGATTGCAGGTGAATTTGAACAACTGAAACTTTCACTTCAACACAAGACTAAATTAATGCACTTGTTGACCAAAGAAAAAATCAGAATGCTACAGCAAAAAATTGATATTGCCACCCATCAATTAATAAATAAGCATCCTGAAAAAACATTGGATATAAAGCGTCAGTCCATTCAACAAATGAAGCTTCAATTACAACAAAGCGTAAAACATTGTTTCAATCAAAAGTACAATCAATTCAAACTAACCAGCCAAAATTTATTGAACCAAACGCCAGATTTAACACAACACATCAATCGACTTGAAAACCTGTCTGAAAATATAAACAGAACCATAATCAATCAGTTAGATTCCAGCAAAAATAAAATTGAATCGGCAGTGATTGCTCTCAACAACCAAAACCCATTAAATGTCTTGGCTCGAGGTTATAGCCTTACCAGTACAACAAAAAATCAGCTGATAAAAAACGTGAATCAGGTAAATATTGGTGATGAAATCACAACTCAGTTAAATTCTGGTAGAATACGTTCCAAAATTTTTGAACGTTTAGAAAAATAACGACTCTAAGCACAGTTAATCATATTTAAAACAGAGGATTTACTTTATGGCATCAAAACCTAATTCACTATTGATACCTTTTATAGCAGTGGCCGGTTTGGCACTGATAACAGCCATTGCTTGGAAATTTATAAACAAAGAAGAACCAGTCAAAGAGAACGTTACCATTAAAACGCCAGTAAAAGAACAAACCCAAAATGTTGAGAAAAAGGAAGTACTGGTAGATCAAGGAAACAAACAGTATAAAATTGTTTCTTATTCAAAGAAACATGAGAGCACTGAGAAAACACCTGAAGAAGTTGAAAACATCCATAAAAAATCTAAATATTTTATGAAATTCAACATGCGCTATTCAACACCTAAGTTGGCATTAGATGGCTTAAAAGATTTGAGAAATCAAGGTGAAGACGATAAAGCCAGCTCATTAATAGATTTCATTAATGACAGATTCCCCAATACAGAGATTCCAGCCGAACTGCTTGACTTCTAAAGTTCTTACAGCCACACACACCTATGAAGAAGTCATCAAAAAAAGCTTGTTCATTGGTGTGTGTACTCAGGTAAATAGTCCTGAAGATTTTTTCCAATTTCTGGCTCAATACCAAGACGTCAATGCCACCCACAATTGTTGGGCATACCGTATTGAAAATATCTACCGATTTAATGATGATGGAGAACCTTCGGGTACTGCAGGCAAACCCATTTTAGCTGCCATTGATGGCGCTGGCTTTGATTATGTTGGCGCTTTGGTTATCCGGCATTACGGCGGCATTAAATTAGGCACTGGTGGCCTGGCTCGTGCTTATGGCGGCACCATATCAAAAAACTTAAAATCGGCACCCCATAAAATTCATGTTCCATTGATTGAAGCCAGTATTCTGGTCTCGTTTCAACACGACCAATGTGTCTATCAACTTTTACAACAGCACCAAGGCCAAAGCATCAAACAACAATTTACAACTCATGGTACTGAGCATCATGTGGTGTTACCAGAAGAATTGCTTAAATCATTTGTAAAAGACTTAAAAAACAAAACCAAAGGAACAGCAAAAGTTACCGTCAGTTCTATTTAATGTGACAACCATTAACAACGCGCAAACAAATCACATTAATCAAAAATAATGGAATCAAATACCATGCACCGCAAATAGCTGCTATCAATAACCACAAAAAATAGCCAAGCAAAAGAGGCTTGTATAAAAACTGTTGCCAAATCATTAAAATAGCCAACGGAGAAAACAGCAACAAATTAAAATTCAACGCAACAACTTCATGTGCACTCAATAACCAAAACAGCAACAGTATCCAACCTATTGTTGAGTTAACCCATAAATTAAGATGCGCCATCGCTTTACGACTCCATCTGAAAGTGAGTAGCACCACACTAAAAAGAAAAATCAATATCAACGCAACATGCGTTTTAATCAATTGTAGCCATGCAGGCTCAGATTTTGAAACAAACAAGACCTCAGTATCCAAGTCATTTACTAATTTACTTTCTGCCATTTTTTTTTGTAAATAAGCGGGGAAAGCCATGAGTTCCCAGTCAGTCCTGGTTTGGTAAGCATGCCAGCCATAAACCATTACAATTCCTAAATTCATCAAAGATTGATTTTTTGCTGGAAATGTTTGGGTGAAATAATTGTCTGTCGATTTTGTATTGAACTGTTGGTACAACTCTCCTTGCATAACTTGATCTAACAAATCTCTGATTTTAGTTGAACAATTATTAAGAAAATAGTCATACGGATAGCTTTTATTTTCGGGCAGATAATGCCATTCGAGATAGGCTTTAATTTGGTCTTTTTGTGCCTCAGTGAAGGATGGATTTTGAATAATAAAAGTTCGATTTTGCCACTGAGCCAACGCAAATTCATCACTTAAGTTACTGACGCCTAAATCATACATCATTTGATTACTTAGAAAGTCATGAATCAATCCCTCATCTTCAAAACTAAAATAACCAAAACCGTAAACCTTGTTATCAACAGCCAAAGCTGTGTGTCCGAATGCAGACCAAAACTCATCACCAGGGCCAATCGTAATTAATCTTATGGTAGTCGCTTTAACTGATAAGCTAAGTGCCATAAAAACGAATATTAGTAAGCGGTGTGTTTTCAAATTTAAGAAAAGTTTACTTGAACAAATTCTATGCGTCTTTTGTCTGCTTTTATGATTTTAAATACCAAGCCATTGACCTCGATTTCTTCTCCAGTCTCAGGTAATCGCCCTGCTTCACTGGCCACTAAGCCACCAACAGTATCAAATTCACTGTCATCATAATCAAATTTAAAAGCTTCATTAAATTCATCTATGGTTGTTAAGGCATTTATCTTGTAGGTATGTTCATCTAACTTCATGATATAAGGATCTTCATGATCATCATATTCATCATCAATTTCACCGACAATAACTTCGAGAATGTCTTCAATAGTCACCAAGCCTGCTACACCGCCATATTCATCAATGATAATGGCCATATGATTTCTGCTGGTGCGAAACTCATTCAGTAAAATATTCACTTGTTTTGATTCTGGAATAACCACAGCTGGTCGTAGAATTTCTTTCAAGTTGAAATCATCTTCATCTTTTACAAATGATTTGAGGACATCCTTCGCTAACAATATGCCTTCCAGTTCATCCTTATCCTCACCAACCACTGGAAATCGAGAGTGACCTGACTCAACAATTATAGGTAAAACTTCTTCAATATTTGATGTCAGTGGAATAACAACCATCTGTGCGCGGGGGACCATCACCTGCCTCACCTGTAAATCAGATACTTTCAAAGCACCTTTCATCATATTAAAGGCATCGATATCTAGCAAGCCATTGCGTTGTGCTTCCATCAGGATTTCTAAGAGGTCATCACGGCTTTGTGGTTCATCCGTGAAAATATTGGCTAACTTACTGAACCAAGACTTCTGATTAGTTGAATCAGAATCTTTCCTACTCTGGTCTTCTGTCATTAAGGTTTCTTAAAACACCTTGAATTGTTGTACAAGTCGTAAGTTTAATACCTTGAAGAAAAGATGTCTATCTTGAATTTCTCATAAAAGTGCATTATTGCCTATTAAACACATAAATAAGCCCTGCAATTGTAACCAAAAACAAACACAAACCTATAATTTTAAAGAGACTCCAAGGCCTTTCGCCATGTGCTTTTCCATTTTGACCATTGATAACATAACGGTATGTTTTATTCTTATAGTTAAAGGCTGATATCCACATCGGAGCCAACAACAATTTAAATCCCACCTCATGATAAACAGAATCAATACGATGAATCCTCTGGTGGTCACCACCAATGTCTCGCCTTACACTTTGTCTGACAGTCGATTCCATCACTTTTTTGGCCGCATTGAACCCATCAGGAAGACTCACTTGATACAGTTCAGAACGAAAACCACTGAGGTATTTTTCATTATACACTTGGGTTTTTAACATGTCCCAGTCAGACAAAAAGTTTTGAAATTTAACAGGCAGCGTATAAGTACCTAATACCACCACATCATCAAACTGATTAAATACACGCCCCGAACGGTGGCGCCAGCGGATTTTAACCACGGTTTGTGATTTCATTTCTGTTTTACCATTAACCGTCATTGGGACCCTGATGGTGGTGGTGTAATTATCACCCCGCTCACCTGAGTATTGAGAATCTACTTGTGCATCAAATGCCCACAAAGGCATGTATGAACCCGTGATAGATTGTGCTTGAATTGCCTTCAACTTCAATCCTGTTGGCGCAAACCATAAACCTCCAATCCATTTTTTAAAAGACAATTCAGCATCATTTTGGTTCACCTCAAAAGGCAACACACCATCTGGAACCAATTGCCGGTTTTGATCAACAGGAACCACAACATTTAAATCACAATAGGGGCACTCTTCAGCATGTACATTTTCAGGAAGTACAAAATTAGCACCGCAATTCTCACATTTCAACTCATGCTTTATGGCTTGAGGCTCTAAATAACTGAATTCACTGACAGTCTGCTTATAATCATGGGCCAAGTACATGTCAAGTGGCGAAGCCTCAATCGGATCTACATGACCACAACTGACACACTTAAGCGAATTCAACCCAATGGCATAATCCAAATCCGAACCACAGTGGTTACATTTGAAATGTTTGTAAGGAATCATTGAAACTATATTATTGTGGGACCGCTGGTGGCTGATTATTTAAATGTTGTTGCACTTCAGACAAACCATCCGCTGTGACCCAATCTTTCAAACCTGCTGTCCACATCAAAGTGTCTGCATTGATTTGATTTTGGGCAATCATTTCAGCCACCGCAGCTAAATTGACCGGTCCAACACGTTTTCCATCAATCACAACAAAATAATGTTTAATTTCTTTAGCAGCTTGAGGTACAGGTGGTGGTGCCAATGGATCGGTATCATCACCTTTTGCCATGGCTTGACCAAAAGATTGAGCCATACCAAACCCCATTCCCATCGCCATGCCACTTCCAGCCACTGATTGATTGTTAGCCGCATCACGCATAGACTGAGCATGTTGATAGCGGGTAAAACGATTCAAATCACCCACAGCGATAGAACTGGCTCGTTCATCTAATGCCTTCTCAACAGACTCAGGAACAGACACATTTTCAACCAACATACTTTCTAAACTCAATCCATAATCAGCAAATAAAGGTTGAATTTGTGTGGTAAGAAATTGACCCAAATCATCATAACTGGCGGCTAAATCCAATACAGGCACACCTGACTCACTGACAACTTTGGCAAAACCAGTAACCACTAAATTTTTTAATTGGCCAATAATTTCTTCCAAAACAAAATGACCATCAGTTCCCACAATTTCGCTCAACATTATTTTAGGGTCACTGATTCTGAAAGCGTAGCTACCAAATGCCCTGACACGAATAACACCAAACTCTTTGTCTCTTAAAATCAAAGGATTTCTCAATCCCCACTTCATGTCTGTAAATACTTTGGTGTTAAAAAAATACACTTCTGCTTTAAAGGGACTTTCAAATCCATGCTTCCAACCTTGTAAAGATGACAATATAGGTACATTGGCGGTGCTTAATTCATACAAACCCGGGTCAAATACATCAGCTACTTCACCTTCATTAACCAATACCGCAATTTGACCTTCTCGAACAGTTAACATGGCTCCATTTTTAATTTCATTTCCATAACGAGGAAACCGGTAAACCAATGTATGACGCGTGTCATCTGTCCAATCTATAACATCGACCAATTCACCAAATAATTTATCCCAAATACCCATACGACTTTGCCCTGATCAAAAACAAATGATTATACACATAATGAGTTGAAATTTTCAGTGAAATAAGTCACCTCTCTGAACCAAGGCCACACATGCGAACTCAAATCATCGTTTTTAAAAGTGAATTGATAATAACTACTGAATCAGTAATACTTCAACTTTGATGATTATGACAACAAATACCACTGTGTACCATAAAGGATAAAAAAACCATCTAGGATGAAAGCCTTAAATTTAAAATCAAGAACACAAAGATTCCGATAACAAAACAATTAACTGAATGACAATACCAAGGTTTTAAAAATTTAGTCTTTGACAGGTTAACAATTTTGTAACAGGGACATTCATTAATTACAAAACACTCACTCAATCTCATCAATTTTTTTCTTGTACGCTTTTAAATCTGCCTCTAAAACATGACTGGCTATTTTGATGATGTCATATTCTGTAATCACACCCGCCAGCTTCCCATCTTCAACCACCGGCAAACAACTGATACGCATATCACGCATGATTTGAATGGCTTCGACAGTGGTTGTTTTAGGGTCCGCGAATATAGGCTCGCGGTTCATAATTTCATCAATTGCTGTGGCCTTACTCTTTTCTCCTTCGACAATCTTTTTCAAGATAGAACGGTGAGAAACCAAACCAACCAATTCACCTTCATCATTTTCAACGGGCACATGACGTACCCTTTTCCAATCCATAATACTGGCTGCCAAATCCATGGAGTCATCTGGACCAACAGTTATTAATTTGGTGGTCATAAATTGACCAACCATCAGATAACCTGCACGCCAATCTACATTTTTTGAAGCAGTAGCTAAAGGCCATTCATGAATGGGTTTATCGGTAATTTGTTGGTGATACATTTCAGCAACAACAGAGCGAACTTTTTCATCAGGATGAATGTTTTTATCCATTTCAGTGATAGACTGAATGGCCCAGCGTGCTCCGGTTTGTTTAGTAGCCACTCTTTTATCAATAATGGTTAAGTAACGCTGAATGTCTTCTTTATCAATTCCAGAAGCTTTTAAACCACTTTCTGCAATCGGTAGCAATTCATTACTAATCAAACGAGTGGCCGATATGCTTTCACCACCAATCCAATTAAAATGACACTCCAAACCTGTCCTACAAGCTTGTAAAAAATTATTTCGTGCGTTTGAAAAACGCAACACCTGAGTGATGTCTTTAACCTTCTGACTCATACCGGACATCAAACCAAAATAAAACGCAGAATTAGCCACTTCATCAATGACGGAAGGTCCAGAAGGAAGCACCCTATTTTCTATACGTAAGTGCGGTACATTGTCTTTAACACCATAACAAGGCCTGTTCCAACGATAAACCGTACCATTGTGCAACATCAAAGCTTTAAGCTTAGGCATCTCACCAGCTTTAACCATAGATACAGGGTCTTCTTCATAATCAGAAGTTAATACCACAGTGAAACGAGAAATGTCATCTCGAAACACATCTACAATACTTTCTATCCATTCATTACCAAAATGTACCCTGGGCTGTGTTCCTCTTTTCTGATGTGCCGTTGAACGCGTGTCTATAGAATTTTGAAACACAGCAATTCTCGACTCATGCCACAACCGATAGTGATGGATAAGGCCTGAATTAACCGCAACGGCCATTAATGGGCCAGTAACTGCTTGGGACAAATTATACATATCAACAAACTCATTTCCACTGACTTGAAAATGAACTTGAAAACTGGTGTTCATGGCTTCTAATAGAAAATTATCATGTGTCACAGACAGCTCATCCACACCTCTGATATCCATTCTAAAGTCTGAACCACGTATTTCTTTTAGCCGATCATTTAGCTCATAATAGCGATCAACAGGCGTGATGCTGTCCATGGTCAAATCCATTTGTCGTAAGGTGGGTAGAATGCCAGCCAGAATAATTTTAGACTCATGTTGACCGGCTTGTTTTTTGGCAATCGAAACCACCTCTTTAATTTCTTCTTCCATTTGCCTTAGACACTTACCTTTAAACATCCTAGGTGTCAGGTTGGCTTCAATATTAAACAATGCTATTTCATTGGTAAATCTTTCATCTTTGATATCAGCAAGTATCTCTAGGGCGCTCAAATTGGGACTGTAGTCATTGTCAGTTATGAACATCTCCTGCTCCGCTCCAATTCTTCTGGCACCTGACTCTATCAGTCCATTTTCAATCATCAACTCCAGCGCACGAAGGTCATTTAATACAGCGCGGGTAAACAACCTTTTGGCTTCATTATCACCGCCTCTCGAAATATTTTGCTCACCCATATTTTTACAACCCTCTTTTTTTATTTTTAATTAATTCTCATACTTGCATATACAACTTTAATACAACTGATAAATCCAAGTAAGCATACCAGTTAACATGGCCCAAGTAATGATTGTTAATGGTACCCCAACTTTTACAAAATCTATGAATTTATAACCACCCGCATTCATTACCAATAAGTTGGTCTGGTAAGCCATGGGGGTAGCGTAACTTAAATTTGCTCCAAAAAGAACCGCCAAAACGAAAGGCTCTACTGGCATCCCAAGGCGTTGAGCAATACTCACAGCAATCGGAGTTCCAATCACAGCTGCTGCATTATTTGATATCACATTAGTCATTATAGCCATTGAAAACATTAATATGCCTAACACGACACCGGGAGCAAAACCAGAAGTCGAAACCACAAATAAATTCGCCAAATAATCGGCTCCACCAGTGGCCATCAAAGCTGCACCCAAGGCCAATGAAGCCACAATGATAAAAATAACCTGAGCACTCAATGCATGAGTGGCATCAATCCAACGCAAACATCCAGTGGCAATTAAGATAAAACAACCTAAAATGGCACTGATAGAAATCGGTACCACATTAAATGCTGCCAAACCAACCACACCTGCCATAACAGCCAATGCCAAAGGTGCTTTTTTTGTATGCGGCAATTCTTCACCACCATCCAAAACCAATAATGAACCCGTTCGCTTGACTTCCTGAATGGCTTTATTGGTTCCTTGTACCAACAAAACATCTCCAGGTCTAAAGATTAAATCATCCATACCTTTAGAAGTTGCAGTGGTTTCTTTACCTTGTGAATGCACTGCCAGTAAAGTAAGACCATATTTACTAGATAGTCTGGAATCACCTACTCTCACACGATCCAGCAAAGAGCCAGAGGTAATCACTAACTCAGCTATGGATTGATCACCTGCAGATAAAGGATGAGATTCGTCGACTTGGTGTTCCCCTGTGAATAAAGAACCACCCAGCTCAATCTCATATTCACGCAGGTTATCTGCTGAATCGGAAACCACCAACCGATCTCCCGCTTTAATAACCACGTCTGGTAAAGTTGCAATTGACAAACCTTCCCCCCTGACTATTCTTTGTATAGAAATTTTACCATCTACTTTGTCACGTAACTCAGCCAAGGTTTTGCCATCTCCAAACTCACCTGCATTGATTTTAATCTCTGCTGAAAACACCCTTGGCGATGTGTCTTTAAGTGGTGGGGAACGATCGGGTAAAATTTTGGGAACCACCAACCACAAATATAAAATAGCCACCACTGCGGTTATCGCAACAGGAAAAATAAAGTCAAACATCCCAAATTCTGGCACACCAAGCCCCTCGGCTACTTTTACCACCAACAAATTTGTCGAGGTGCCTATAGTAGTAGCCATACCACCTAATAATGTAGCGAGGCCCATTGGCAATAAAGTTCCAGATGAAGACTGTCCAGTACGTAATGAAACACTGACCAATACAGGCAATAACAACACAACAATTGGTGTGTTATTAACAAATGCACTGAGTACAGCACCTGTAACCAAAGTCAACAATAGAGACAGTGAAGGACTGACCTTCCAAATTTTTGCCAAATAACGTCCGATGGGTTCCATTGCACCGGTTCTTACCAATGCTTGACCGGCCACCATCAACGCACAAACTGCAATCAAAGCTTCATTCCCAAAACCCACGAAAAAAGTTTTTATTGGAAAAATGGTGCCATCACTTTGTTGATATGGAAACACATGAAAACCAAGAACCAAAGCACACAACACAAACAAGCTTGAAGTTTGTAATGGTATTCTGTCATTGGCAAAAAGCACCAATGCCACCAATGTCAAAATCAACACACCCATTGAATGGGGTTGTAGAGAGTTGGCTAACAGTTCAGATTCCATATAAACATCAAATTGGAGGAAGCTTAAAGTCTATCAAATTGGTAGATAAAAGTCATAAAAACATTTATCATTAAAAGCTTATTTCGTCGCTGGCCTACTTTCATCGTGTCAGAACGGAACTTTGAGCCTTGGGTTCAATAATCAGTGGGGACTGGACCAAATACAAGAAGTTTTTACATCTGGGAATCCCCTGTTTTTTTATACAATTTTAACTGTAAGGGGTAATATGACAATAGAAAGACCTTGGCTAAAACAATACAAACCTGGTGTACCAGCCGAACTCGGTGAACTGCCCTTCAACTCAGTACCTGAAATGCTGATTGACTCCTGCCAAAAATACAAAGATTTAGATGCTTATGTCAATTTTGGCAAATCCATAACCTATGGAGAATTAGATACATACAGCCAACATTTTGCCGCTTATCTCCAAGCACACTTTAAAACAGATGATGTGATTGGAATCATGATGCCAAACGTTTTACAGTATCCTATCGCTGTTATGGGCATATTAAGAGCAGGCATGATTGTTACCAATATCAACCCACTCTATACCCCTAGAGAATTGAAACACCAGTTAAATGATGCTGGTGCCAAAGCCATTATTGTGATAGAAAACACAGCCCATACCTTAAGTGAAATTATTGATGAAACAGGAATAGAAAAAGTCATCACAGCAACCATTGGTGAAATGGTAGGCGGTCTCAAAGGCACGATTATGGACTTCATGATTAAAAAAGTTAAAAAGATGGTACCGCCATTTAATTTGCCCAATGCAATGCGCTTTAAATCTGTTTTAAAAATGGGTCAGTCACTCAATTACAAACCAGCTGAACGTACACTGGATGACATTGCCTTTTTACAATACACAGGAGGTACAACAGGTGTTTCTAAAGGTGCCATGCTGACTCACAAAAATATGGTTTCAAATGTCAGCCAAACAAAACTGTGGATATCTAGTGAAATTGTTGACAAGCAAGAAATTGTAATAACAGCACTTCCTCTTTATCACATATTTGCCTTAACTGCCAATTGCCTGACATTTTGTATTTATGGTGCAAAAAATATATTAATAACCAACCCACGGGACATGCCAGGTTTTGTCAAAGAACTTTCAAAGCATAAATTCACCGTATTAACAGGAGTCAATACCCTTTTTAATGGCTTATTAAATACGCCAGGTTTTGCAGACTTGGACTTTACAAAATTTAAATTTACATTGGGCGGAGGCATGGCAGTACAGCGTGATACAGCCACTCGGTGGAAACAAGTTACGGGTGTCACTTTGGCTGAAGCATATGGTCTGACCGAAACATCCCCTGCTGCTTGCATCAATTTGATTCCATTAGATGAATACAATGGCACCATTGGCTTGCCTATTCCATCAACTGACTGCCAGATTCAAGATGACGATGGCAATCCAGTCCCAATGGGTGAAGCCGGTGAATTATGCATCAAAGGACCACAAGTGATGCTTGGTTATTTGAATCGTCCTGAAGAAACTGCCAAAACAATAGTTGATGGTTGGCTCAAAACCGGTGACGTTGCAGTCATGGATGAAAAAGGATATTTTAAAATAGTAGATAGAAAGAAAAACATGATTTTGGTCTCTGGTTTCAATGTGTTTCCAAATGAAATTGAGGATGCTGCTTGTTTGCATGAAAACATAGTGGAATGTGCTGCCATAGGCATGCCTGACGAAAAATCAGGTGAAATTGTTAAGCTTTATGTGGTTAGAAATGACGAAAGCTTGACTGAAGCAGATGTCATTGCCCACTGCAAAACACTGCTAACGGGTTACAAAGTTCCCAAAGCAGTTGAATTCAGAAGTGAATTGCCCAAGTCCAATGTGGGAAAAATTTTACACAAAGACCTTAGAAACTATTGATTTTTCATGATGAATAAATGATGTGTAACTCACCTTAAGTTTTACGCATCAACCATCACATAAAGAATTATAATAGCGCCTTCAAAATTAAATATTTATCGAACATATCAAATGAAAGCACTGGTTAAAATAAAGCCTGAAACAGGTATTTGGATGGAAGATGTTCCCATGCCAACAATGGGACATAATGACGTTTTAATTAAAGTTGAAAAAACGGCCATTTGTGGAACAGACTTACACATTTACAAATGGGATGAATGGTCTGCAAAAACAATCAAACCGCCCTTGGTTATCGGTCATGAATTTGTGGGACATATCGTAGATATGGGCGAAGAGGTCAAAGGATATGAAATCGGTCAACGAGTCAGCGCGGAAGGTCACATTGTTTGTGGCGTCTGTCGTAATTGTCGTGCTGGCACACCACACCTTTGCCCCAATACCCAAGGTATTGGTGTAAATAGAAACGGTGCTTTTGCAGAATACATCAGCATGCCTGTACAAAACTTATGGCCGGTTTCAGATAAAATACCTTCTCAATTGGCTGCCTTTTTTGATCCTTTTGGGAATGCAGCTCATTGTGCTTTAGAATATGACATGGTCGGTGAAGATGTGCTCATTACTGGCGCGGGTCCAATAGGAATTATCGCGACGGGAATTTGTAAACACGTAGGAGCCCGCAATGTAGTGATTACTGATGTCAACGATTACCGCTTGAATTTGGCTAAGGAAATGGGAGCCACACGATGTGTCAATGTAGCAAAAGAAAACCTTTCCGATGTCATGAAAGAAATGAACATCACAGGATTTGACTTAGGCATGGAAATGTCGGGTAATTCGACAGCTTTTAATGACATGCTCAATAACATGTACAATGGAGGAAAAATCACGCTATTGGGCATGTTACCTAACAGTACACAAATTAATTGGGACAAAATCATTTTTAAAGGACTGACTCTCAAAGGCATCACTGGAAGAAAGATGTATGAAACTTGGTACAAAATGACACAAATGTTGTTATCAGGTTTTCCCCTCGAAAAAGCATTGACACATGAAATCAACATTGACGATTTTCAAACTGGTTTTGACCTGATGTCATCAGGCCAATGCGGTAAAGTTGTTTGCACCTGGAGTTAAAACAATGAAAAATTACTCAAGCATTATTCAAGACATCAAAGATGAAGGGCTTTACAAGTCAGAAAGAATCATCACCAGCCCTCAGTCATCACATATTGAGTTACCTGACGGACAAAAAGTCATCAATTTTTGTGCCAATAACTACCTCGGATTGGCAGATCACCCTGCCATTATAAAAGCAGCAAAAAAAGCATTGGACACACATGGTTTTGGCATGGCTTCAGTTAGGTTTATCTGTGGTACACAAGACTTACACAAACAACTAGAACAAAAAATCAGTGATTTTTTTGGAACTGAAGACACCATTTTATATACCTCTTGCTTTGATGCCAACGGCGGTTTATTTGAAACCATTCTTGATAAAGATGATGCGGTAATCAGTGATGAATTAAACCATGCCTCAATCATTGATGGAATACGCTTATGTAAAGCACAAAGACATCGCTATAAAAACAGCAACATGCAGCACTTAGAGCAAATTCTAAAAGACACGCAGTCATGTAAACAACGCTTGATAGTGACTGATGGCGTGTTCAGTATGGATGGCACCATTGCCAAATTAAAAGAAATCACTGATTTGGCTGAAAAATACGATGCCATGGTTGTTGTTGATGACTCACATGCCACGGGTTTCATTGGTCCCACAGGACGCGGTTCGGCAGAACAAGAAGGCGTCATGGACAAAATTGACATCTTCACTTCAACCTTAGGTAAAGCATTAGGAGGTGGTTCTGGCGGCTTTACAACCGGCAAAAAAGAAATTATTGAGTTATTAAGACAAAGATCTAGGCCTTACCTGTTTTCAAACACCCTACCACCACCATTGGTTGCAGCCAGTATCAAAGTATTTGATTTGATATCTGACTCAACAGAATTACGCGACACACTTGAACGCAATACAAAGTATTTCAGATCAAAAATCATCGAACAAGGCTATACAGTTTCCGGTGAAACCCATCCCATAACCCCGATCATGTTGGGTGATGCCAGATTGGCTAAAAACATGGCAGACCGTTTACTTGAATTGGGCATATACTGTATTGGATTTAGCTTTCCTGTGGTTCCAAAAGACAAAGCTCGAATCAGATTACAGATTTCAGCCGCACATTCTCAAAACGACTTAGACATTGCTTTGGACGCCTTTGACCAAGTAAAAAAAGAATTTCTAAGCGACTGACATAACCTGATTGAAAAACATACCAAAAGGCGATAAATAACAAATATTTACCGCCTTTTTTTCAAGTTTACTCAAATCCAGATTTAAACAGAAGATCAGGGGAAACAAAGTTCATACTGGTGTGATTGGAGTACCCAGGAAATACCTGTTCTAGGTGCGGATTACCCAATACTTCTTTGACAATGGTTGCAAAAACTTGTCTAAAATCAACCTCTGGCGAAACATCCTCACCATTATTCTCATTGTTATTAGGAAACAATTGTTCTGGCGCCAAACCATTAAATGTACCATGCATCTGCCCGCCATTAACACGCCCGCCAATAACAAACATCACATTACCTGAACCATGATCGGTGCCGCTACTGGAATCCCCATTCTGACGCACTCTGCGACCAAATTCACTGTGTACTATAATCGTAATTTGTTGTCCCAAACCAGATGCTTTGAGGTCATACCACATGGCACTGATGGCATCTGACATCTCGGTAATTTTGGAATAAAAGAATCCACCACCACCGTCTCCTTGGTTGTTATGGGTATCCCAACCACCTAAATCAGCCGTTGCCACATTGATGTTTAAGTCTTCCTTAATTAATTGTGCAATCAATGAAAGCTGTCTACTGAACGTATTATTTGCAGGATACTCTACACCTCCTGCTGGTGTGTAATTATCCAAATCCAATGCCGATATTACAGACAGTGTATCCATTGCGCCTGATACTGAAAAATCCAACGTACTATTTCCCGCATACATTTGTGAAATAGCATCAGCATGTTTTTCTTGAAACTGACCTGAGTTAGGATGATAACCACTGACTTGATCGACAGTTAATGCATTGAAATAAGATTGTAAACTGATGGGGTTTGAACTGGATGACACCAATACGGGTATGACTTCAGCACCAGTGATATTTGGCGTGCTTGCCAAATGCCTCGTTAACCAACCATCAACAGTAGATAAGCTTTGCGGGGTGCCTAGCTCAATCAGTTTGGTGGCATCAAAATGTGATCGAGTCACATCATTCTGTGGCAACCCTGTCCCATGGATAACGGCCAAATCTCCATCAAGGTACATGTCTCTTAAACCAGTTGCAGCTGGATGAAAACCAAAAGCCTCTCCAATATCAATAACGGGATTTGTACCAGTTAAAGGCACTTGAATGTTCGGCCTGGCGGCCTCATAAAAGCCTCTGTCTGGTCCGGAGAATGGTGGCACTATATTTAAGCCATCCATACCACCACGCATGAAAAGATCAATAACAATGGGTTGACTACTTGGGCTAGAGCCACCTGCTCTAGCCACTTTTACGCCAGACAATGCCCCTAGTAAAGCAGTTGACTGTAAAAATTTTCTTCTGTTTATATTGTTCATCAGTCGGCTCCTTTAGCGTTGCATAAAATAGGGTGAGGCTAAAATTAAACTTACCATACCCCTCAGCCTTTCATGCCATCGATAAGGGTAGCTGTTGCCAATCAAATCATTGAAAGGTATCGTTAAATTGCGTTGCCAAGGCGGATATGAAGCATTTTCTGGTTGTTGTGTAATAAATGGAATGATTGATTCAAAAACAACATCACCCATCCAGCCACCAGTCGGTGTCATATCAAATATCTCAGACATCCAAAACGCCAATACATTTTCAGGGGTTAATTGACTCTGCATGTTTTCAAACTGTAATACCGTTCGATCTCTGATGGGCGTAATAAAGTTTCCAGAGTTTTCCCTGTCAATGATCCAGTCTACAGTTTTCCATGTTTGAATCAATGCTGTTGAACTCATCCAATAACCTGAGTTCATAGGGTATCCATCAGGTGCCTGCCATTCAAAAGGATAATGACCCGTATCATCCATGCGATATTCTAATGAATTGCTGTTGTCATCATCTGGCTTACTTGTAAAATCAGTTTGACAAGCACGCATGGCTGAGATGACTGAATCAAAAGGTCGCTTCATTTTGGACTGCCAATGAGCAGGGTTAGCAAACTCAGCATGATTAAACAGAGCCTTAAACACCAACTCAAGTTGGTTCGGTGCATTGCGGTTATCATAGAAAACTGTAGCCACATCATCTATCACAGTTTGAGGTGGTTCATCTGAAATAAAAAATCGTGCTAATTTTCCTGCAATGTGTTTTGCAGTCCCTGGATGCTTGGCCAACAGCTCAATTAAATCAAACCCATCCTGCATTTGTTGATTGGCTGAAATATTACTCCAACCTGCAGCCAAAACAGTTTTAGAAAACCGATCATGTCGTGCATCATCATATAAAAATTCACCTGTATTACCCAAACTGTTGCTGTCATTCACACGCCAACCAGTCAAACAACGAGTGGCTTCATACACATCATTATCAACATATTTTTCTTGGATTAAACCGCTGTTAGGCCAAGGTCCACCTGACTCATTGACCTGTATGGTTGGCACATCACCCTGTTCTGCCAAACCATAGTAATTTTCAACGCCTAAAGTATGAAGTTCAATCAGTTCACGGGCATAGTTTTCATTGGGCTCAGAGTCCGAGTTATTGTAATTATCTAAATAATACAACATAGCAGGATGTTGAGCAGTGGCAACTAAGAAGTTTTGAAAGTTACCTAACATATGAGTTCTAATGACATCTCTGTCCCAACTGGTCATGGTCGATCTGGCATATAAATCATCACCATTTAAACTGAAATGATCATGCCAAAAATCGGCAATGCGTTCTCTCAAAGGAAACAGACTGTATGTGGCCCTTAATATTTTTAACCGTTTCATTTCATAAATAGGACGCGTAGTACTCATTAATCCCGAGCCCGCATTGACTCGATGATCCTGCCACATTTGAGTTAATGACTTGTCTAAAGTAACATAATTGCCTGCTTCTGCTATGCGAGTATTGACTTCGATGTCAGTGCCACCAGCTAATTGCTGATCAACAAAATTAGCCAAACGTTCCGCATCTGAATTACCAAGTAACATAAAAGCGGCTTCGTCAAATTCACCTGAAGTGATTCCATATCCCAACCGGCCATAAACCATATGTGCAAACGACTGTTCTGGAAGTGTAGCCGCATTGATTTCAGATGGTTTTTGTTTGTATTGCCTGTTATCTGTTACTGATTTCCTGACTTGTTTATTTGCTTTATTAGTGAAAGGAATGGTAGTTAATAGCGCAGTGGCTAAACCACCAGCCATCAGTGATCGTCTTTGTTGTGAAGTTTTTTTCATTCAAACTGTTATTCGGTGAAGTGAACTTCAGTTTAAACAGTGGGAACCTTAGAATTGTGAATTTGCTCGCAAAAAACCGCCAAACAAACTCAAGACAGTCTAAATTAACGGAAATTTTCTGCCATTAGTTTTAAATTTCAATATAATTTGTATGGTTTCAAATGAAATGACAATAAATTGACATGAAATTTGATTTTATAACATCAGCCAATTCAGCCCTTCTTAAATAACTTTTGGAAACCATGAATGACTAAGTTCAGCCACCCCAAAATAATCAATGAACCCCCAATTGGGGTAACCCAAGAAATAGCGGTCTTGCCAGCAAAAACCAACAAATAAATACCGCCACAAAATAACAAAACTCCAATTGAAATCACAACAGCTGCTGATCTTACCCAGAATCCAGATTCTAACTGTGTGGCAATCCAAATCAACAACAATGCATGAATTAATTGATATGTATAAGCATGCTGAAACAATGCAGCTTCATGAGTTCCAGATTCTAAGCCAAACAAGTGTTGTCCCAAGGCGCCCAAAGCAACAGCCGTTAATCCATAAACGGCTGCTACTGTCCATATAAGGGATGATTTATTCAAGAGTGGCAGCTTCCTGATCGACTTGCGATTCATCTGGAATCTGCTCAATATAATCAGCTAACTTTTTATTTAAAGCATTGAATTTATATTCAGCAATTTTCATCATCCAATTTTTATAATGAGGATAATGTGAAGATTCAATGACCATATAATGATTTTCCTCTCGTTGATAAATTGATAATTCAATATTAGCGCCATCACTAAGTTGGTATGAATTTTTCAACTTCAGCACCAAATCATCAGTTGCTAATGGTTGTGCGTCATCAACCATCAAGCGACTTAAACTGGCGTCTAAATTATTTATTTGCGCACCAGCTTTTAACTGATAACCTTCTGGCATATTTGTAAGTTGCATACTCATCGTTTCTGGATCGCGCTTAAGTTTAATGGCTTCACCATCAACGGGTTGTATATCAATAGCCACAATGTCATTAGGTTGAATGTCTAAAACTGTTTTCAATTGCCAATTATCTTGATTAAAAGAAACGTCATTCAACCCCTTAACAGTGTAAGTTTGAGACTCACCCCCTCTCCTCACAAAAGTGAGCCCTGCGGCACTCTTTTTCCCAAGATGCAATACGGCTAATGGCTGACTGTCCTTTAGAATTTCAACCTGTAAATCATCATCAGCTAAATTAAGCAAAGCATGATTTTCTGGATTTGCAGTTTTCAATTCAACAATTTCGGCCGACTTTAGAGATTGTAACAACTGAAACAATGAATCCATATTGACAAAAAAACCATCATTTAAGTGCCAACTGCCATCATTTTTACTTAACTTAATAGTTTCACCATCTTTATGAAGTTTAACCTCAGTTATCTGATCAATAAGCACAGGGTTGGATTGCCAATCAGGTAGTAAAAACTTTCCACCTGAATCATGTTGAGAGCCATCACTTTGAATGAGGTAGTACGCAACACCAGCTAATACAATCAACACACCGAACAAAGCTTTGAAATTATTTAACATATTGACGCTCCTTTCTTTTTGATTTTCTCCAAGATAAAAACACCACCACAAAAGTTATCAGTAAGGGAACCAATGCAATATTGATAAATTTAAGTTTAGTACCCAAAGCTTCTATGTCTTTATTTAGGTTACGTTTAACTTCACGTAAATTTTTTCTGACTTCAAGTTTACGTTGTTTAAATTTAGCAATTTCCTGCTGTTGTTCTTGACTGATAATCAATTGATTTTCCTGGCCTTTACTGCGCTGTAATTCATTTAACTTAGATTCTGTTTCACGCAGTTGCGCCAATAATTGATTTTCTGTTTCACGGTACTTTTGTTCGCTGACGCGTTGGATTTCAAGCACTTTATCAAATGGACGATTAGAAGTACCCCTTGCTCGCACTTGAATTAAATCAGCGCTACCAGTCATGTTATCAATTAAATTATTGATTAAACTACCATTGTCAGCAAAGTTTGAATAAATTTGACGGCCAAAGAAGTTTTGTGCCCTCACCCACATACGGTCAAATAACACATCAACATCAGCAAAAACAACGACATGTGCTTGTTCAGTACTTTTAACAACATCAGTTTTTCCTTCAAAACCATCTGCAAATGCGCTGGTTAACCCACCATTGATTCTGGCTGCTATGATATGTTGCTCATTGTCAGCTTTGAATTGTTGAAACAATGATGCTGGGTTGTATAAGAGCGACATTGGGTCACTGTTTGTTAACATAGACTGTGACGTTGAGCTTAACAATGGCAGTAATTTACCCTCTTCCGCAGTTAAAGAACCTGCCAAAGCCGTATTAATGGATGATAAATCCAAGGTCACGATATCATTTTTATTTAAGCTTTGTTGTGTCCAGGAATTGATTCCAAGGTGTCTGATGGCTTGACCTTGTGGTGACTGAATAGAAACAGCCTGCTGATCATCCAAAATAACTTTGCTTTTATCAAAACCAACGCCCCAAGCTTTAAACAATTGTGCCAAATCTGAACTTCTGTCTGCTTGTAGTTGAGCCATTGGATTTTGTGGGTCAGAAGAAATTTCTTCTGATTGGGCCATTGGGTCTACAAATGCCAATAGCCTGCCACCATTCATTACATATTGATCAATAGCAAACAAGGTCTCTTCTGATAAGTTCTTAGGATGAACCACCAACAACAAATCTATGTCATCAATAGAAGTTGTACTTGTTTCAATACTGACCACATCGTACATCTCTTTTAACTGTTCAAATACGATTTGTCCTGGAATTTGGCCCTTTTGTGGATCAAAACTTCCCAATAATGGTAAGTCACTCATAACACCTAAAGTTCTTTTTTCAGGATGATTCAAGTTATAAATGAGTTGTGCAATGTCATACTCAAGAAATGCTTCTTTATCAGGTTGTAGGAAAGGGATTACCTCAACTTGATCCAATGCATTGGTTCCAGCAATACCAAAGAAAACATTTTCACCACCCTCACCGACAGGCAATGCCTGTAAACCATATTGAGACGCTTGATCTTCTTCTTCAGAAAAAGACACAGGATCAATAAAACTAATCTTTAACTTACCACCTCCATAGCGAGCCAACTCTTCTAAGAAATCAACAACTTGACGGTGGTAAGTTCTTAACATGGGGATATTTTCGGTGGCCTGATCGGAATAAAACAACCGTAAATGAATATTTTCATCAATCCCTTTCAGAATATTTTTTGTCCCTTCATTCAAAGTAAATAAATTATTTTCCGTCAGGTCAATACGCATCCTTGAAAATAACCCGCTTTGACTGATAATAATTGACGCCAAAAAGAAAATCGCCGCCAACATCAATAATTGTGTTTTGTGTGCTTGTTTTTTCATCATTAATCCGCCTTTTTCATATCTATAACCAACCCCGTGGCATACAGCCAAATAGCAATGGTCATACCAAAATAACTTAAATCGCCTAAGTCTAATACCCCTTTAGTAATCGAGTCAAAGTGAGTCAAAAAACTGGTCGAAGCCACAGCATCAACCATGACTTGAGGTAAAAATATTTTGAAAAAGTTCAGCACCATTGGAAAACCAGAAAGCAAAAACAAAAAGCAAACCACCACTGATAATATAAATGCAATAACCTGGTTTTTTGTGGCAGCTGAAATACATGTTCCGATGGCCAAAAAGCCACCAGCCAACAAGAAACTACCAAAATAACTGGCAACAATTAAACCATTATCAGGATCACCTAAGTAATTGATAGAGATGACCATCGGAAAAGTTAATACCAATGCCAAACCGATAAATAACCATGCAGCAATAAATTTACCCAATACCCAGTCCATCTTTTTCACTGGTAATGTCATCAATAGTTCAATGTTGCCACTGTTACGTTCCTCCGACCATAATCGCATAGCAACTGCTGGCACAAGAAACAAATACAACCAAGGATGAAAACTAAAAAATGGTACCAAATCAGCTTGTCCTCTTTCATACAAACTTCCAAAGTAAAAACCAAAAACCCCACTCATGATTAAAAATATAACAATAAAAACATATGCAATGGGGGTCGCAAAATAACTTTGCAATTCTCGCTTTATGATGGGTTTAATTTGACTCATTTCACCACCTCTCTTTCACCCATAGGTTGGGTGATGTTTCTGAACACTTCATCCAAACGTCCCGCTTCCATTTTTAAGCTTTTAACCTGTATTGATTGTTTTCTTAAAAACTCACTGATTTCATCAAATATAAACAACCCTTGAGTTGGGAACACAGTAGTTTCTTTTAATCGTGAATCATAACTGACATCACGAACACAGTTCATTTGTTTGATTTTATTTAACAACTCTGTATCTAAATCAGAAATAAAACTCACTGCATGATGGTATCTGGACATCCCTTCCATTTCTGCAGGTGTGTTATCAGCAACCAACTGTCCACCAGCGATAATAATGGCCCGATCACAAACCGCATGTACCTCCTCAAGAATATGTGTAGACAAAATGATTGTTTTGTCTTTTGACATATCAGTAATCAACTCCCTGACTTGGTGCTTTTGATTTGGATCAAGTCCATCAGTGGGTTCATCCATAACCAAAACCTCAGGATCATGAATGATGGCTTGAGCCAGTCCTACGCGACGTTTAAAACCTTTTGATAATGTTTCAATTTTTTGAAAATAGACATTTTCCAAGTTGACTCTTGAAATAACAGATTCTACAGCTGGTTTTATCAAACTTGGTTTAATACCGCGTAACGCAGCAATAAAATACAAAAATTGTCCCACCTCCATCTCACCATAGCTGGGTGCGCCTTCAGGTAAATAACCAATTTTTTGTTTGACCGCAATGGGATCAGCTGCAATATCAATTCCACAAACCTTGACATGACCTGATGTCGGCTCTAAAAAACCTGTAATCATTTTCATGGTGGTTGATTTTCCGGCACCATTTGGCCCCAAAAAACCTAAAACTTGTCCTTTTTTTGCAGTAAAACTTAAGTCATCCACTGCCGTAAATTGGCCAAATTTTTTACTTAAATTCAAACATTCAATCATGATGTTTCCTCTCTCCATAACAAAAAAAACCAACAGTGTACTGGTCTAAAATAAGCACCACCTGTTGAATTTTTTAATCTTTACAAAAGACCATCTGAATAGCATCCAGATAATTAATATAAATTAATCTAGCGAATCATGGTGATTGATTATTCATAATTCAAGTCTCAATTTTATTAAAATCATTTTAATTAACAATACATTCAATGTATCAGGCATGATTCCCGTTAAGACAATTCCCTCGTTAAACACAACCGACACTTAAATCCATAAACATTGACTTAATCCAAGGTCTTTAATATCATGCGCAACAACCACATTAAAACACAACCACGCATACGTGTATGAGTTGTGGAACATTACCTTCATGTTTCAAACCCTTAACCAATTGGATATATTCGTTTAAATGATAAAAATTCTCAATCAATTACCTGACCATATTTTAGATGTAGATGCCAGTCGCTTACATGAATTTGTAGACAACCACACACTGGTGTATCTTGAAGGCAAGGTTAAGCGTCCACTTTTTATATCAATTTTACAACATGGTAACGAAACCACTGGTTGGGATGCCATCAAACAACTTCTCATCACCAACAATAACAAATTACCACGCAGTATTTATTTGCTGTTTGGTAACGTGCAAGCTGCCAAACAAAACCTCAGACAATTGGACAACCAACCTGATTTTAACCGCTGTTGGCCGGGACAACACAACAGACAAGACGAAATTTCTCAAAAGATGGCTTTCATCACCAACATGATGAAAAAACTAAACCCTTTTGCAAGCATCGACATACACAACAACACTGGCAGAAACCCACATTATGCAGGCATCAACATTCTGAGCAAAGAATTCATCAATTTATCTTCTTTGTTTTCAGATACCATCATACATTTCACCAGCCCAGACGGCATACAATCAAGCGCTTTTGCTCAGTTTTGTCCTGCAGTTACCATTGAATGTGGCATGTCAGGTACAGCAGATGGCATTGAGCAAACACACACCTTTTTAGAAAACCTCATACACTTGTCATCCTTAAAAAACATTCCAGGTGTTGCTGAACACAGAAAAGTATTGGATATTTTTTCAACGGTTAAAATAAAACCGGAGGTTAGCATTGCTATTCAAGGTGAAAACACGGAGGTGGTTGACTTTGTTATCAATGATGACTTGGACTACCACAATTTTCATTGCATTGAACCAGGTACCGTATTTGGACAATTAGCAAGCCCAGATATCCAAATGCCAATGGCAGTAACCAACCAAGAAGGTCATGACATTACTGATCATTACTTTGAAAAACGTGGTAAGAATATTTGCATTAAACAAGCAGTAACTCCAGCCATGATTACCCAGAGCATAAAGGCCATCAGGCTTGATTGCCTCTGTTATTTTATGCGACCCATTACTTTTTAAACACTGAATCATTAATTTTCAACAGAGATCTTTGATATGAATTTAAAACAAACCAAAGCCATTATTACAGGTGGTGCATCAGGACTAGGATTTGCATGTGCAGAACATATTGTCAAACATGGCGGCCAAGTCACATTAATAGATGTTAACCCAGAAGCGGGCCAATCAGCCATTGAAAAATTGGGACATGAACAAGCACTTTTTGTAAAAGCAGATGTCAGCAATGAAGGTGAAATCACCACCGCATGTGAACAAGCACAATCATTCAGTACAAATGTTAATGTAGTTATTAACTGTGCTGGTGTTTTAGCAGGTGGACGGGTGTTGGGTCGAGAAGAACCAATGGCTTTGAGTCATTTCAACAAAGCCATTCAGGTTAATTTAGTCGGTAGTTTCAATGTATCTAAAGCAGCCGCAAATTTAATGCAACACAATGAAGCAGATCAAGACGGACAAAGAGGCGTCATTATCAACACCGCTTCGATTGCCGCTTTTGAGGGGCAAATTGGTCAAGCCGCATATGCTGCCAGTAAAGGTGGTATTGTTGGAATGACCCTTCCTATGGCAAGGGAATTAACCCGTTTTGGTATACGGGTTATGACCATCGCACCTGGTGTTTTTCTCACTCCCATGGTTGCTGGTTTACCTGATGAAATTAAAGACGCATTGGGCGCGTCTGTTCCCTTTCCTTCACGATTAGGTCAACCATCAGAATTTGCAAAAATGGCAGCACACATCATTGAGAATACTTATTTGAATGGTTCAACGATTCGTTTAGATGGTGCCGTGCGTTTAGAGCCCAAATGAGTGTCGACTCATAACACCACACATTGAAACCCTGACTTTTAAAATAGGTATTTTTTCGCTCAGGGTTTCGATAACTCATAGGTCAGAGTGAACAGTAATTAAAGATTTGCAGGACGTTAATTACAGTCCATACATTTAGCCTCATAGTCGACTGATTAATTCTTCGGCTAATTGCTGATGTAAATACCAACTCGACTGTGGGGATTGAATCGTAACTACAAACAAGTCATTGTTTTGTTCATCAATATAAAATTCAGTCAACGCCAATACTTGGTGGGGTAATTGATACCCAATATTAAAGACTTTAAAACGCTGATGTGACTTAAATTGACTGTCAATCAAGTGATTACTGTATTGCTTACGAATTTGGTGGTACAAGTTCAAAGCCACTGAAAATGCACCTTTTTGATAAGACAGATTGGTTTTAGGGTATACCTTTAACTTCAACCCAACATCAAAGTCTTCTGCCCCCTTAAACTGGTTCTTACTGAGCATGATTTGATGAAACAAACCCAGCTGCTCCTTTCTGAGTTGCCAGTTAACTGGAATAAAACGATCCCAACCAAATTTAAAATAAGGACTGCGATTTTTTTTCTCTGCATTACTGCTATTTTTAGCAGGTTTTGTAAAGTTTTTAGGAGGCGCCATTTCAGTGACAGGCGATGACTGAGACATTTTATTTTGCCTTGACGTTTTTTGGGGTTTGGATTCAGTCAAATCAGTAATTTGACAACGCCTGTCTTGAATTACAACACGACCGTCAAGTTGTTGACAATGATACAACCGAGGCGTTTTAGCACATACCAAGCCACAAAAGAACAACAAAGACCACACACAAATCTTATTCATTGTTTAATTCAATTAAAAGGGTAGACCACCAGGCATTTTTCCACCGAGTTTTTGCATCATCTTCATCATGCCTTTGCCTTTAAACTTACGCATCATTTTCTGCATTTGTGCATATTGTTTTAACAACTTTGAAACATCCTGAATGGTGGTTCCGGAACCATTTGCAATCCTGCGTTTTCTTGAACCTTTAATTAATTGCGGATATCGTTTCTCTTTGACAGTCATAGAACTGATAACAGCCAACATGCGTCCTGTTGTTTTATCATTGACCTGATCTTTAACCATATCTGGTAAATTACTCATACCTGGCAATTTATCCAACATTGAAGACATCCCGCCCATGTTTTGCATTTGTAATAATTGTGACTGAAAATCTTCTAAAGTAAACTTATTACCAGTAGCTACTTTTTTAGCCAGTTTTTCAGCTTCTTTTTTATCAATTTTACGTTCAACTTCCTCAACCAAAGAAAGCACATCACCCATGCCTAAGATACTGGAAGCGATTCGGTCAGGATGAAATGGCTCTAATGCCTCCATTTTTTCGCCCACACCTTGAAATTTAATTGGCTTACCAGTGATGGTCTTAACTGATAACGCAGCTCCTCCTCTTGCGTCACCATCCACTTTAGTTAACACAACGCCAGTGAGCTCAAGTGCATCAGAAAAAGCTTTGGCAGTATTTGCAGCATCTTGACCGGTCATGGCATCAACCACAAATAAAGTCTCAGTAGGGTTGATACTGTTTTGCAAGGACTTGATTTCCTTCATCATCGCATCATCGACAGCCAATCGACCTGCAGTATCCACGATTAAAACATCAAAATACCCTTTTTTAGCTGCTTCCAATGCCGTCATACCAATGGTAATCGGATCATCTATTACTGAAGATGGAAACCATGTCGCCCCAACCTGTTCAGCAACTGTTTGCAGCTGTTCTATGGCCGCAGGACGGTAAACATCTGCAGACACCACCATGACTTTTTTATTTTCTCGTTCTTGTAGGTATTTAGCTAATTTACCCGTGGTGGTGGTTTTACCTGCACCTTGCAAGCCTGCCATTAAAATGACAACAGGAGGTTGGGCATTAAAATTGATTCCCTCAGTGGCTTCACCCAAAACTTTAACCAGTTCCTCTTGAACCACTTTAACCATCACTTGTGCTGGTTTTAAGCTGGTCAAAACTTCCTTACCTAACGCCCGTTCTTTAACGTCATCAATAAATGATTTGACCACTGGTAACGCCACATCAGCTTCTAACAAAGCCACCCGCACTTCACGTAAGGCTTCTTTGATGTTATCTTCAGAAAGGTTGGCTTGACCTCTGATTTTTTGTATGCTCTTGGAAAGCTTATCCGTTAAGTTATCAAACATTGTGCTGAATATCCTGTTGGTATTAATAAGACATGCTATTATAATGGCTTAACTATCAAAGATAAATGAGACCACTGATAAATATTGTCTCTAAAAATATATGACATTTCTTTTTATTTCCACGATTGTGGCACATTTATTGGCCATCATCACACTTAAAAATTTCAAAATATCACAATTATTTTTGATTTTAGCCAGTACATTACAAACCATTTTATGCGGCCAAATTCTGTTATCCGATGCTGGCTGGATTTTTAATGCTCAAAATGCCTGTTTAGTTGTCAGTTGGCTTTCTAACATTGTGATACTGGTGGCCCGCTTTAAAATTGCATTAACACGTTTATTGATACACCTCATCGCCATTGCGGTCATAGCATGGATACAAGCGTTGCCATTCATTTCACCTGCAAAACCATATGTATGGACCTTAGACCTACATATTTTATTTTCCATTTTGGCTTACAGCCTGTTGTTTGTCTCTTCTTTGATTTCGATAGATTTGGGTTTACAAATTAAAAAAATGAAAAAAAATGTCTTTATTTCACAAGGCATGAATATCAATAGTTTATTAAAGAATGAAGAGAAATTATTTAAACTGATCGTCTTAGGTTGGCTCTTTTTAAGCTGTGCATTATTAACAGGCATCATGTTTGTACATGGCTTTTTAGCTGATGGTTTAGGTCATAAAGTATTATTTTCATTGCTGGCTTGGATTATGTTTGCCATATTAATTGTTGGCCGTTTAACAAAAGGCTGGCGGGGGAAAAAAGCCATCAAACTTAATTTATTTGCCATGACACTATTGATGCTCGGTTTTCTGGGTAGTTACGTGGTTATCGACTATTTACTTTAATCATGTTAGAAACTGTTTCAACTACTTACTTACTTATTTCCATAGGTGTTTTATTGGTTTTGTCGGCTTTTTTTTCAAGCTCAGAAACTGCACTCATGGCATTGAATAGAATTAAACTAAAAAATGATGCCAAACATAAGAAAGGTGCTTACTTAGCTCAAAAACTGTTAGAAAAACCCGATCGATTAATTGGTTTGATATTAATCGGCAACAACTTCATCAACATTGCTGCCACAGCACTCACCACCATTGTTGCAATAAAAATAGCTGGAGACAAGGGCGTTGCTTATGGCACTGCCATATTAACCATTGCTATTTTGGTTTTCTCGGAAGTTACGCCCAAAACATATGCTGCTTTGCACCCTGAAAAAATTGGTTATTTTGCTGCATTTATATTAAGCCCACTGCTTAAGATACTCTACCCCATCGTTTGGAGCACAAATTTATTAACTAATGGATTGCTCAGACTACTGGGAGTACCAAAGTCCATTGCACAAGAAGCCTTGTCTCGTGAGGAGCTCAAAACTTTGGTCATCGAAAATGATTTACTAAACCCTGATGTTCACCAAAAAATGATGATTAACGTCATGGACCTTGATCACATTCGGATAGAAGATGTCATGGTACCCAGAAATGAAATCCAAGGTATTAATTTGCATGATGATTGGTCAGTTATTGAAAAGCAACTGGTCAACACTTACCTCACGCGTCTACCAGTATATGTTGAAAACATTGACCAGGTCATCGGGATATTGCATATCAGAACAATTTTAACCATGCTTAAAAATCAGTCACTTAACACTGAAAAGCTAAAGCGCATACTCAGAAAACCTTATTTTGTTCCAGAAACAGCCAGTTTATCTGCTCAATTAAGAGAATTTCAAAACAAAGAGCGCCGTATGGGATTGGTTGTTGATGAATATGGTGATTTAGTCGGCTTGGTTACTCTGGACGACATCTTAGAAGAAATAGTGGGTAAATTCACTTCAGAACCTGGTGACAGGGGATTGAAAATCATCAAACAGGATGACAATAAATACATCGTAAAAGGTCGCATAGCAGTCAGGTCATTGAACCGCAGATTACAATGGGACTTACCTACTGAAGAAGCCACAACCATTAATGGATTAATTACAGAGTTTTTACAAGACCTGCCGACCAAAGATTCTGCAGTTAATATCAACAATTACAAAATGACGATTTTGGAAATTTCTGAAGACAATATCATCAATAAAGTATTGATAGAACCACCCAACAACCATTAATTATTTACGATTGAGAACTTTTATTTAATATTAGACTGCCTATAACTGTTAGCAATAACAGCATAGCAAATAAGGCGTAAAACACCCAATCCATTGAATAACTCATTAACCAACCAGACACTGCACCACCAACAAAAGCCCCGAAAAACTCTGAAGATGAGAACACCCCCATTGCTGCCCCACGGTATTTTTCATTAGCAATTTTAGACAGCATCGCAGGCATGGCCGCCTCTAAGAAATTAAACAAACCAAAATACACCACCAGTGACAAAGCCATCACGTATAGGTTTCCAATATCCAAGCTCAAAAATATAAAATTAAAACTCATCATCAAAAAACTAAACAACATAAACGGAATGTGTTTTTTATTCTTTTCTTGCCTGATTATCATAGGAACCATGATAAATAATGACGCAAATAACACAGGCAAATACAACTTCCAATGACTTTCTAAACTCAGACCATATTGATTAATCAATATCAAAGGCAAGACCAAAAACAATCCAGTCATCCCCGCATGCAAAGCAAAAATACCCATGTCCATAAAAACCAATTCTTTTTGTTTGACGCAGTGAATCAGCTCAATAAACTTATAATCTCTGTGTTTAAGTTTTTTTGGCTCCTCAATCAAAAGCAACAAGACAAGTAATGCAAAAGCAGCCAATAAGGCCGTAAACCAGAACAAGCCTGAAAGACCAAAATAGTTGGCTAATATTGGGCCTGTAATAAAAGCAAGCATAAAAGACAGTCCTATACTTGAACCCACGATACCCATGATTTTACCGCGTTGTTCAGGTCTTGACACATCAGCAATGAGTGCCATACCGGTGGAAGCAACCGCTCCCATACCTTGAATCAGACGCCCCAATACAATCATCCATATATCTTGAGCCAGCGCAGCAATGACAGAACCCAGAAAAAACATGACTAAGCCCAAAGTAATGACTTTTTTCCTTCCCCAAATATCGGACAGAAAACCCATTGGTATTTGTAAAATGGCTTGCGTTAAACCATAAACCCCCATCGCCAAACCTAACAAAAAAGGGGTGGCACCAGTTATCTCCGCACCGTATACAGAAAATACAGGCAGTATTAAAAACAATCCATACATGCGCAATGCAATCATAAATGCAATGGCAGCAGCAGACTTTTTCTCTAAGGCGTTCATACTAGACATATAGGTTGCGCATATTACCACTTTAAAACAATGATAACCATACATAATCAACAGCAACATAAATAAAAAATGTCATGTGAATATTATTAAAAAACTGTACTGCCCCCTGTTTATGAGGGTTGCTGTCTTATATAATAGCCACTCAATAATTTCTCTGAATAAATTCAATGGATCATTCAATTCAACACATCAACGATGTAATGGCTTTGACTCAAAAAGACATGGATAAAGTTAACCAACACTTGACTCAACAATTGAATTCAGAAGTCATTCTTATCAATCAAATCGCAGCATATATCATCAATAATGGTGGTAAACGACTACGCCCTGTTTTAATGGTTCTTATATCTGAAGCACTGAACTATAAAGGAACCCAACATATTAACTTGGCTGCTGTGATTGAGCTGATACATACAGCTACTTTGTTACACGATGATGTGGTTGATGAATCTGCCATGCGTCGAGGCGAAAAAACTTCACATGAAATCTGGGGTAATTCTGCCAGCGTTTTGGTTGGTGATTTTTTGTATTCCAAATCATTTCAAATGATGATTCAAGCCAACAGCATGGAAGTCATGCAGATTCTTTCTGATGCCACCAATAAAATATCTGAAGGTGAAGTACAACAACTCCTTAATATTGGTAACATTGACATAAGTGAAACCAATTATTTTCAAATAATTGCCAACAAAACTGCAAAATTATTTGAAGCCGCCTGTGAGTTGGCAGCCGTTATCGCAGCTGAAGATCAAACCATGAAAAATACTCTGGGACAGTTTGGCATGTACCTAGGAACCGCATTTCAAATAGCAGACGACGTACTTGACTACACTGCAGATGATGAATCACTGGGAAAAAACCTAGGGGACGACTTCAAAGAAGGCAAACTTACATTACCTTTAATCTATATACTAAAAAATGGTGATGAAAAATCTAAAACACAGATAACTGAAGCCATCAAATCACCCTCTTCAACTGATTTTGTTGCTGTAAAAAACATGGTAAAACAATCAGAAGCCATAAATTACACCTTACAACAAGCCAAAGAGCTAAGCAATAAAGCCAAAGCAGCCATCAGTCTCTTACCAGACTCAACCGCTAAAAAAGCTTTGGTGTTTTTATGTGATTATGCATGGAAAAGAACCGTTTAGGAAATAAACGATATTTGATGTTGCCATAAATGGCGTCCCCTAGGGGACTCGAACCCCTGTTACCGCCGTGAAAGGGCGGGGTCCTAGGCCACTAGACGAAGGGGACGCAGGACATTACAGTATATTTACATGTTTTCAGCAATTTATTTCGCAAGACAAACAAAACAAACTGGCGTCCCCTAGGGGACTCGAACCCCTGTTACCGCCGTGAAAGGGCGGGGTCCTAGGCCACTAGACGAAGGGGACGCAGGACGCTTACTAACAATTTTCTTTGTTCTTTACAAAGCCTCTCAAGTGGTGGAGCTAAGCGGGATCGAACCGCTGACCTCAACACTGCCAGTGTTGCGCTCTCCCAGCTGAGCTATAGCCCCACAAAGAGGATGCGTATTATCGACATTTATGTGCTCAGAGTCAAATATTTTTATGAAGAAATTTTGATTAATGTTATCCACGGTAAATACAACCCGAAGTACACGTTTCACAAACCTCTATTTGAGACAGTTCTGGTAAGCCAGGTTTAAGCTTTTCCCAGATCCACACAGCCAAGTTTTCGCTGGTAGGATTTTCTAGTCCATCAATATGATTAAGACAAGCATGATCTAATTGGTTATAGATGGGCTTGAAAATAGATTTAATATCTGAGAAATCAACTATCCAGCCCTTAGTTTCATCTGGTTGTCCAGAAACAGTGATGACAACCTTAAATGAATGCCCATGTAAATTACCACATTTATGTCCTTCTGGGACATGAGGTAACCAATGCGCAGACTCCAAATAAAATTCTTTATAAATATCCATTTACTTTTTCTTTACGTAAAGAACCATTTTATGATCGATTAAGTCATAACCATACTTTTCAGCAATTTGAACCTGCAACTGTTCTAACTCTGAATCATAAAACTCAATCACCTTGCCAGACATAACATCAACCATATGATCATGATGCTCACCAGTATCTAGCTCATAGACAGCTTGTGTGTTTTCAAACTGATGTTTGGAAACCAAACCAGCCGTCTCAAATTGATTTAAAACACGATATATTGTTGCCAAACCTATGTCATGATCACTTAATTTCATTTCATCATACAAGTCTTCTGCTGAATAATGTTTGCCTTTGTTATTAGTCAAAAATTCAAGTATTTGCAACCGTGGCAAAGTAACCTTTAACCCAGCATCTTTTATTTCTTTTTTACCCATGGATAAGAATTAACTGATATTTAATGGTTTTTATTGTATCATTCTCGATTGATTTTTAAACACCTTATTAAAATGAAAATTATTCTTATTAGTTTATTATTAGCATGTTTTAGTTTAACTGGCTGTTATAGAACCCCCGTACAACAAGGAAACATCTTAAAACAAGAAGACATTGATGAAGTTAAACCTGGGATGACCAAACAACAAGTCGCCATCATTTTAGGCACACCAACCATTGCCGATCCATTTAATCAAGATCGTTGGGACTACATCAACACATATAAAACCAAAGGAAAATTTAAAAAACTAAAGAAATTCAGTTTGTTTTTTGAAAACAATAATTTAGTTAAAACAGAGGGCAACTACTTCCCTAATAAAGACGAATCCACAACAACTCAAGTTGATTAAGCTTTCTTAGCTGCTTCCGCTTTATTTCGCCTTACTTCTTTGGGGTCTGCAATTAATGGACGATATATTTCTATCCTGTCACCTGGACATACTACATCATCTAGTTCTTTAACTTGACTGAAGACCCCAACTTTAACCGTATGAATATCAATTTCTGGATACATCTGCAGTACACCAGATTTTTCAATACACAATCTTATGGATTCGTGGCCTCCAATCTGTACAGTGATTAGTTTTTGTTGTTCCATGGTTGCATAGATAACTTCAACTTCTGGCATAAACAACCCCTGCTCTATTAACAAAATCATTAACTAAATTTGTTGCCAATTGATCAAACCCTTTAGCAAACATTTTACCTAATAATTGAGACTTAATTTCATACTGTAATTGTAATTCAACTTTTGACCCAAACTCTGGATACTGATGAAATCGCCACTCACCTGATAATTTCTTGAATGGCCCTTTTACCAAAGACATATACAAACACGTCATGTCTCCATCATATAGAACTTCATTTCTTGTTACAAATTCAACCTGGAAGCCTTTAATTTGGATTACCATACCTGCTTCATAATAATCGGTTTTATTGTGCTGAATAAAGCCTTCTACACACCATTTTAAAAATTTTGGATAAGCAACCACATCATTGACTAAACTTAACATTTTATCACTGTCGTAAGGCACAATGGCTGATTTGATTATTTCTGACATAAAACAGATTGCATGATGCAATTTCCATAAAAATTAAATAAAATCAACACTCTATTCATAAACAAGCAATTCATGGCTAAAGCGAAGAAAAAGGATAATACCATTGTCATCAATAAAAAGGCATCCCATGAGTATCATTTTATTGAAGATTTTGAAGCAGGATTAGAATTACAAGGCTGGGAAGTCAAATCCATGCGCGCAGGTAAGGTTAATTTAGCCGAAAGTTATGTTTTTATCAAAGACGGAGAAGTCTTTTTAACCAACTGTCATGTTACACCTTTAAACACGGCTTCAACACACATCACAGCCGATCCTAATCGATTAAAAAAGTTATTGTTGCATAGACATCAAATCAATCATTTGATTGGCTCAGTTGAGCGTAAAGGTTTGACTTTAGTTGCACGAAGTTTGTATTGGATAAATGGCAAGGTTAAATTAAAAGTAATTCTAGCACAAGGCAAAAAGCTGCACGATAAACGTGCAGCTTCCAAGGAAAGAGACTGGAACCGCCAAAAACAGCGAGTTCTTAAAGGCGGTCAAGTTCAGTAATAGTTCAGTTAAAACATCTACTCCCAACAATCTGCTGAAGGTCCTTTCTCCCCCAGTTGATTGAAAGTTATTGTCGGACAATTTTTGTCATCTTTTGCTTGGCCTCCTTGAGGAGTAGCTGTTAATACCCAACCAATGCCACCCGTTCCAGTAATTACATAATCATCGCTAGTTAAGAAATCGCTATTCAAATTAAGCTTTGTTAAATTTGTTGGGTATTGATTTGTATTGGCATAAAATTTCTCATACAAACCCGCAATCTCTAATAATTTTGCATGTGCATCAGCTCTTTTACTTTTCACCACATACTGCCTGTAGCTTGGTACAGCATATGATGCAAGCAAAGCAATAATCCCAAGGACAACTAACAACTCAATTAGAGAAAAACCTTTAATATTTTTCATCACTCATCTATCTCCGACAATGGTTGTTCTGATACAAACACCACGGTATCAAAATCATTAAATTTAGGGTCAGGAACTTTACTTGACTTCTCAAAATAGTATTTTTCACCAACTTTCAATGATCTGATATCAATTGGTTTATGGTTTATTTCATCCAAAGAAAATATACTGGTCTTGCTGTCTAACTTGTATTTATACGTATATCCATCAAAAGTGACCAACGCTTTACCAACATTAACACCTGTCAATGTACCCGAAGAAACATTAAATGTTAATTCTTCCGCATTAACTAAAGTCATCAATAATAACAATGTTATCACAGCTACAGTTGATTTTATTTTTTTCATAACAACTCCTATATCACTCAGTTAGTAAATTAGTCCAATTTCTTCGACGCCAAGTAAATTTCTGTATATCAACAATATTGGTATTGTCTGAGCCCTCAATTATAAAACTGGCTCCACCACCACCTTGATTTTCTAGTATGGGTGGCCTACCAATAATAAAATCAGACACAGCTATACCGGTTCCTGATCCAATTATCTTAACCGGTTGGTTATTAATTAACACGGTCACATCCTTAAAGATATCTTCGCCTTCAGGATCACCACCAGTATACGGATTCAGAGCCACTAACCAACTTTTACCACCACCTTCACATGGATCAATACCTGCAGTAACATTAGAAGTTACCAATAAGAAATCTGAGCCAAATAATGCCAATGGATTAAACACCCTTTCTCCTTGTTGTTTAAGCTTAATTTTCCATCCTTTTTTGGCATTTAAATCAACAGGGTAAGCAGTTACCTCTCTGTAGTAATCATCATCATCTGTGGTGAAATGTTGTTCAACAATATCACCGGTATTTAAATCGAATTTAACATCTGGGTTATTAAGACCATCGACCAGACCAACCGCATATTGATCGGCAGGTAAACTTATAGAACGATCACCTGGTTCTAAGTATTTTCCTGTCGCAAACATCACAATGGCATCGTCATTAACATTTGAATTCGCACTTGGTACTGAAATCACCCTGGGTTGAACTGTGATTGGACGATTCATGACACCATCTGATTTCATTAACCTATCAGCATGCCAATCACCGGGATTTGCACTACTCAAATCAAATCGCCACATGTTGCCATACAAATCTCCGGCATATGCCCAATCAGTACCAAAATCAATACCATTTTTACCATCTCCATCAAAATCATAATATATTGAGTCAACAGCAGTAGCAGAGGCCAGTCCATTTGGAGTTTGGACATCGCCAACACCAGTATTAATGACTTTAATTAATTGACCATCACTAATCCTAACCACAAATAATTTAGCCATACCATTAGTACTGATACTATTTCTTGAATCATTGGGGTCTTCAGGATAATCGACTTGTGAATTATTATAACCATTAGGTAGCAAGGCAACCCACTCACCTGTTGAAGACAAACGTGATATAGATGCTTTTCCGTATGAAAAACCCAAGTCTGGATGAGATTGATCAGTAAACTCCCACAATACTGTCGGTTGGCTGGCATTAGGGTTTGTGATGTCTAGTGCATAAAATGCTTGACCTCCATAACGCAAACCACCAATTAATACAGTTCTCCATTGATTGTTAATAAACACATCTCTTACTACGACAGTATTATCAACATAAGACCGATGTGCAACTGAAGGATCTGGAAGGTTATGAATTTTTTCTAAGGCTTTATAGGGTATATAAGCCCATTTTTCTTGCCCTTCATCATCACCTTCTGCTGAAATGGCATGAAGCATACCGCCATTTGAACCAACATAAATCATGTTTTTACGGTCTTGATTATCAATTTTATATTGCAAGTATCCTTTTTTATTATCCTTAAAATCAAGATATTCCTGTGAGTTTGTAGGCCACTTTAAATCTTCGTAGTTTTCACCTGGACCACGAACGACTACCGGTGAAGAATGAATAATATCGGCCAAAACACTGACCCTGTCTTTAAAAACACCTGAATTTGACTGTTCTAAATCTCTTTTTCCTCTGACATACTCAATGATGTCATCAACTGTTACATTTAACCTTAACAACATCTCTTCAGCATTGTCTTTCATCAATGATCTTAAATTGCCTGACAAACTGGTATCAAAAGCATGTAAAGTTTTACTGTTAATATCATAGGTATAAATATTTCGCGCTTGTTCAGTAATGGTTTCACCTGTTGCTGGACAAATTCCACCTGTTAAGTAACAGGCCAAGTCCCAAATAGGGTCTCCAAATGTTCGGTCTGAGTTAACGCCTCTGGCAATCAAGCTTCCAGACCAGGTAGATGAATCAAAACCAGGTGTATATGCATTGGTGTCATCAGTAACAATACCCGATGATACAGTTGAAGATGCACCACGAGATAATTTTTCTAAAATACTATTAACTACTTGATTCAATGCTTTAATTAATTCAGTTGGATCATTGGCACTAAAAAATTCTCCCCTTGAGTTAATAGATGAATGCCACACATCATCAATTTTCGTGGTGTTTTCATTATCTGCATCTGGCCAACCACAAGAACCATCTCTCAATGACTTGTAAACGGCTTCTTTGGGATCACTTATCGCCGTTAATTTGGGACAAGGTGTATAATCACCATTTGCATAATCTACTATTCTTGAAGCCTCTAAACCCATACCCACATTGTAAGTTACCAAGTGTTGCCAGTAAGCTGGATCATTTTTAGGGTTCCATACAAACGCATCATTTTCCCACTCATCAGTTACACCAGTGAAATCAATGACATTTCCATCACTGTCTTTATAGTCTTTTTTAAATCTCTTTACATTGTTATTTAAATTAGAGTTCAAATCTCTCGCCCAAGAATCAAATGCAATGTCCGACAATGTAGAGCCCTCTTCAGATTTAGAATAGATTACTTGTTCACCAGTACCTTTGTAACCAGAATACAACCCTGCTGTATCACCTGGCAGTTTTTTAAGCGCCGTTTCATCTTGTAGAAAGCCATCTGTACCATTGTCATAGCCAGAGTCGCTATTCCAACCACCATCGGATATGGCAATGTGAAAATTTTGTTGACAAGATAAATTAGAATTAAAGTCATCCGACCAATAACTGTCATCATCTTCAAACAAGTCAGCCGCACGCTTAAACGCACTTCTTAACGGAGTTCCACTGTCAGTAGGCACAGTAAACAACCAGTTAAAAAACTTATCACGATGTGAAAATTCAAAACGGTCCAAGTCACTGAAATACTTATATCTATTTAACTCCTGCCAAGCAATTTTAAAATTGGGTCCAAATCCGGAAAAAGCACGACTGATGGCGGCTCTGGCTAATTTAGCTCTTGAATTATAATAACTGTACCAATTGGCAAAATTATCCAAATCACTACCAGTCACAGTCACTCTTTTATATGAACCATTAACCTTTTTACTGTAATACGCTGCATGACCAGACCAGTTTGGGTGATAATTTTGATAGGTTGTATTAACATTATTTATGTTCTTATATTTGGTATCAACAAATGAAATTCTTACATTGCTATCCCATCGATTATAGATATAACGACGGATTGGGATATAACTTGTAGTTAGATCCACAGTATCATTAACTCCCATATTGTTTAATCCCTGTGCGCCATAACCATCGACCCATGCACTCTTCGGATTTGAGTCAGGCATTTGAGTTCCATCTGCTTTCAAAGGTGGTGTGTAGGTGATATTGGGGTTGAAATACAAAGTATTCATCAATGGATCTGTAAAGTCTGTTCCATTCGACCCAGATGGTCCCATATAACTCCAGTACATACTTCCTGAATCATCTAAAGTTACCGCAATTGCAGGTGGCACAGACTGATCCAAGAACAATGGATCATGTGTTAGATCAAGTAATGACGCTTCAGAATTTGACATGCCAGAGATGCCAACCAAAGCTGCAAAAATCAATGTATTTGTGTTAATAATTTTTTTCATAATGACCTCTTAATTTGTTGGCGTACTGCTTGTAACTACTGTATAGAGTGAACTGACCAGGGAATAACTGAGCCCATCACCACTTTGGCTTTTTCCTACAACAACAAATGACTGTTGCTTAGTGGTTGCTGAGTCACCCACATTTCCGATACCAGACCCAAATTCTTGAGTACCTCCTTCTGATGCATTCCAAGGCAATTCATAAATCAAGTACTTAGGTATTCTTTTAAGTGCACCGTTGTGAGTTAGTGTTGTAAACTTAAAATCATGCTCAGTTCCATAACTTGTGTTCCAATTTTGTTCCAGAAACTCCTCAACTATAGGATTAACATCAGAAGTTTCATCATCTAAGCGACTTAGATATGAGTAGAGGTTTTTAAATTCACCATTTGGCGTCCCAACCACATTAACACCATTGGTTTCTTTAACTAAATTATAAAGTTTTGTCTCACCCGCCCTAAGAGCTGAATTAGCACCCGAATTAGCTAATGTTCTGTTATGTATACCTGCAGCCATTTTTTCTTGTAACATGGTTCCTTTCATACCGGTATAACCCATTAAAGTGATAATCAACAATAATACAAGACCGACAACCAAGGCGGCTCCATTTTGTTTCTGTAAATTTTTCATAACGTATAACTCCTGACAGGTACTATGGCAGTAAATTCACGGCGATACATTCTGTCCGGTTCGAGACCTGACGGTAATGAACCACCCGGAGTGATGGGATTGAGGCTATCAGGTGAATACGTATACACTTCAGCCTCTGTTGTTGAACTGTTATATACGGTATTTAATAACAAATGCACTTCAATGGCATAGATGGAACGCCATAAACAACCAGTATCATTGGCTAGACCAATACCTTCCATATAACGAGTTAATGGAGGAATGGTACAACCAACATCAGTAGTAAAATCACCACCACCACTGACCTGTTCAACTTGATCGGCGGTTAAACGTGCTACTTTGCCTGTTTGTAGTTGTGCCAAATAGAATACATCAAACCTTTCCACACCCTGTACAATTTGTTGAACATTACCGTTCTCAGAGCGATACAATGAACTAATCATTCGATTACTGTCAGATGGATCGGCATCCAACCTTAAAAAGTAACTGATATTTTTCAGTTCTTCTTTTAAATTATATGCACGTGTATCACCCATTAAGTTAAATGATGGAGCAGCTGTCATTGCAGGTGAACCACCTAAATTCATGGTCACATTCTTGCTTCCCCAGTTGGCATTTGCAACTAAATTAGTACCACAGTCTGCTATCAAAACAGGTCCATCTGTAAAGCTACTAGAATCTTCCAATGTAAAACTAAAATTATTTTGTGCGGTTACACGATTTCCACCTAATAAATACCTTAAGGTCAACACATCTGCCATAGCTGCCCTTGAACCATCAGAAACACCAATTGATGGAAATGTAACCAGCTTATCGGAGCCCAATGAAGTTAATGAAGGTTCACAAGAAGTTAGACCACACTCCGAACCTCGAATAAAGTAACTTGGATCCAAAGGATAACTATTGTATGTTGAGGTTACAACTGGATCTGCCGTTTGATCAGGCTCTGCCTTGGTATCGACATCCAACAACACTTGATTAATATCAGGAAAGCCATTGTCAAAACTGACATCGCGCGCAACTTGCCAAGCAGTCATGGCATAACCTTGGTCCCAATTAGTGCGGAATGCGCTGGGCATTGCAACCGTTGCACAATGTTTACGTCCTGCCATTTCAATATCACTTTTGATTCTTGTGATAGCGTATCTTCCATTCTCTTGCAAAACTGCCAAGCCTGTTTGCGCCCTATTCAAAGAACTTGAGCTGGTAAACAAAGTCACCAACCCTAACAAAATAATCAACCCAATGACCATTGCAATCATCAGCTCAATCAGTGTAAAACCACCGCTTATTTTTTTCATGTTTACTTTATTCTTCATTTTCATTACGGTTGTCCTGTTATAGTCATGGTCTGGGTGTCTACTTCATCAGATCGATTTGACTCGTTCCAAGTTATTGTTATTGTGCACATTCCATCATATGGTGGCGCTGGGAACCAGATTGAAGGTGGGTTTGCCGCTTGCACAGTCATTGGCAATGTGCCTGTGGTATTACATAAGATATTGCCCTTTGCACTAGGTGGTAAAGAAATTTCCATGGACTGAGCCCATTGCTCCTTGTCAAAAACAGCCAAATCATCATAGTCACAGGGACTAGTCAAACTACACACCTTACTTCCTTTTGACGCATCGCCATTGTATGTACCATTCCACAATGCCACCGGATTGGCTCGCATGCGATCCATCATATTTTCTGCTAGAAAGTTAGCTTGTGAACGCAAGTAACCGTTGTGATTATTCCTCACAGAAATGGTCATCATACCTGCAATGCCTAACATGCCAAATGAGAACACCAACACCGCAACCAACACCTCAATTAAAGTAAAACCTTGAACATTAGATTTTTTCATTACGGTCTCCACGCTTTAACTGTTCCAGATGGAGAAACTTCAACTCTCCTTTCGGCATTAGCAACACCGCTGACTTGCACCCTAAACTGTTCAGACACACCACCAACCAAGCCTCCAATCCTATTAAAAACAATGTTTTTGTTTCCTCCTGCCGCAGTCAGCTCTACACCCTCGATTAAATCCTGATTGGCGATATCTATATCAGGGTTACCATCGATTCCCTCAGCCACTACCGTCCATCCGTCTTGCCAAGTACCGTTAGGTGACACCACCACATTGACACCATAACGAATAGCCTCGGCACGTGCTTGCGTTAAACTAAACACAATTTGATTGGCGTTGTCAGTCACCATCTTTCGCATTTTAAAGTCGCGATAGCTGGGCACACCCCATGCCAAAAGAAGAGAGCCAATCACCAACGTAATGATCATCTCAATTAATGTAAAACCTGTAACTTTATTATGTAATTTGCGCACTTACTTTCATTCGATTTTAACCGAATTTGATATTAAGCCATCTTAATCAATCATTCAAGTTGAAAAATTCACTCTCAGACTAACGGTAAGGATTGTGTGATGAACGGTTACTTTTGAACCAAACGCAACTCTTTAGGCAAGGCAAACACCATGCTTTCAACCTCCCCCTCTAGTTCAATCACATTTGTTTTTGTGGCATATGATTCAATTACAGCTATGACATCTTTAACCAGTTTTTCAGGCGCAGAAGCACCGGCTGTTAAACCAACAGATGTAACACCTTCAAACCATTCAAGCTTGACATCTGCTGCACCGTCTATCAAGTATGACCTAACCCCTTGCCTTTCTGCCAATTCTTTTAAGCGATTTGAATTAGAACTGTTAACACTACCCACCACCAAAACCAAATCAGTTTGTTCAGCAAGATGACGCACAGCCATTTGACGATTTTGAGTGGCATAACAGATGTCATCATGTTTTGGACCTTTGATGAGCGGAAAACGCCTGCGCAATTCATCAATGATGTCTCTGGTATCATCCATTGATAGCGTAGTTTGTGTGACATATGCTATTTTATGAGGCTGACCAATTTCGATAGCACTTGCTTCCTCAACGGAGTCAACCAAATATATGGTCCCAGTTCCTTTCAGCTTATCCCATTGCCCCAAGGTGCCTTCAACCTCAGGATGTCCGTGGTGACCAATCAAAATCAAATCATAACTTTGTTTACAATACCGGTACACCTCAATGTGTACCTTAGTCACCAAGGGACAGGTGGCATCAAAGACTTTAAGACGTCTTGCTGCTGCTTTTTTTCTGACGGATTTGGCCACACCATGAGCAGAAAAAATAACAATTTGTCCATCTGGAATTTCATCTAACTCATCAACAAATACAGCACCACGATCTCGCAGTTTATCAACAACATATTGATTATGCACCACCTCATGCCTCACATAAATTGGCGCGCCGAATGAATCAAGCGCCCTATTTACAATGTCTATTGCTCGGTCAACGCCGGCACAAAAACCTCTAGGATTTGCCAGTAGAATTTTCATCTTTGTTTTTAATTGCATCAATAATCAACAGCACAGCACCAATAGAAATTGCTGAATCAGCTACATTAAAAGCGGGCCAAAAATAGCCTTGATAATGAAACTCCAAAAAGTCCACCACATAACCCAATACAATGCGATCCCAAATATTTCCTAATGCGCCACCAATAACAAAACACAAGGCAACATTCTGTAACAGCAACTTCCTGCTATTTCTATATAACCAGTAAAACAACCAAATAACTATTAAGCTGGCCACAACAGCAATAAAGTAACGTTGCCACCCGGATTGATCAGCCAAAAAACTGAATGCAACACCTTTGTTATGCATCAAAGTCAAATTAAAAAAACCAGTGATTTTTTCAGGCACATACAATGTCAACGAGTCGCTGGCTAACTGCTTAGTCCATAAATCCAAAAGCAGTACCAAAGCACTGATCCAAAGCCAGAAGACACCTCTTTGCTTTAACATCAAGCAAATCTCCTGACTTCACCAATTCCCTCAACATTTTCGGCACATCTACCACAAATCATCGGATGAGACTTATTAACCCCAATATCAGTTCTTATGTGCCAACATCGAGCACATTTTTCACCTTTGGCTTTTTCAACTTGTATTGCAATTGATTGCCCATCAGGCAATTCAATCACTGAAGCATCAGCACGCGAACCCCAAGCTTGTATGTTAGCCTCTGATGTAATCAACACAAAGCGAAGCTCATCATTCACGTCACTTAACTGTTGTAGCATGTCATCCGGTAAAAACAAATTAACTTCAGCATCCAAAGAGGAGCCAATAGAACCTGCCACTCTCAAAGCTTCCAATTGTTTTGCGACAGCTTGTCTGATTGATGCCACCAACAACCACCTTTTTTCATTAACCGCTGCCCTGAAGTCAAATTCAGGAAACTCATACCATTGTTCAAACAAAATGTGTTGTTTTTGTCCCATAGACATCCTGATTTCATCAGCAGTAAACGTTAATATGGGCGCAATCAACCTAACCAATGAGTTGAGCACATGGTACATGGCGGTTTGTGCTGATTTTCTTGCCACACCTTCAGTTTTACAAGTATATAAGCGATCTTTAATAACATCCAAGTAAAAAGCACCCATATCTTGAGAACAAAAATGATGAATTTTTTGAAACACCAAATGCAATTGATAGGAGTCATAATAAGACAAAACCTCTTCTTGAAGTTGTTTGACTTTGGCAATGGCCCACAAATCGATTTCGGCACAATCTTCAAACGCTAACAAATCATTGGCTCCGAAACCATTTAAATTACCGAGCATAAATCTCGCAGTATTTCTTATTCGACGGTAACCATCAGCTGCCCTATTAAGAATTTCATCAGAAATGGTCATTTCATTACGGTAATCCGCAGACGCCACCCATAGGCGCAAAATATCAGCGCCCAGTGTATTAACCACATCAGTTGGAGAGATCACGTTTCCTAATGATTTTGACATTTTCTTGCCATCTTTATCAACCACAAATCCGTGTGTCAGAACTTGTTTGTAAGGCGCATGCTGATTAATAGCAACTCCCGTCAACAAAGAAGAATGAAACCAACCACGGTGCTGGTCAGAACCCTCCAGATAGAGATCAGCGGGCTCTCTGAGTGCTTTGTTCTGTCGCAGCACACAATAGTGCGTTACACCTGAATCAAACCAAACATCAAGCACATCTGTTACTTTTTCATAATCATCAACAGCATCTCCCAAAAACATGGCGTCATCCAGGTCATACCAAACATCCATGCCATTTTGCTCAACCAAATCAGCAACTTGCCCCATGATTTTTTCAGTTTCCGGATGCAGTTCACCAGTTAGTTTATTGACATAAAACGTAATTGGAACCCCCCAAGTTCTTTGCCTTGAAATACACCACTCTGGACGGTTTTCAATCATTTTATAGATGCGTTCCTCACCCCAAGATGGAATCCATTCAACTTGTTTAATCTCAGACAATGCTTTGGCACGCAAGCCTTCTTTATCCATACTTATGAACCACTGAGGCGTGGTTCTGAATGCAGTTGGTGTTTTATGTCTCCAGCAGTGGGGGTAGCTGTGCTGAATATTTTCATGATGTAACAATCGTCCCGCTTGTTCAAGCGCTTCTACCACTGTCTTATTGGCTTTCCAAACATGTTGTCCTGCAAATAATGGCGTATCTGGCAAATACACACCAGTTGCATCCACAGGATTATAGACTTCTAAATCGTATTGCTTACCCACCATAAAGTCATCGACACCATGCCCTGGTGCGGTATGAACAGCGCCTGTACCCGCCTCAGTATTGACATGCTCGCCCATAATAACTGGTACATTTTTGTCGTACAACGGGTGTTTTAACTGTAACAACTCAAGAGACTTACCTGGCACAACAGCCACGATTTGAAAATCTGTTACACCATACCTGTGCATTACATCTTCAACCATGTCCTCTGCAATCACCAAGTCATAATTTTTATGACCTCTAATCAAAGCATAATTTAATTCAGGATGTAGTGAGACTGCTTGATTGGCTGGAATGGTCCATGGGGTTGTTGTCCATATAGGCAAAGCCACATCAGTATCGGAAACATCACTTGAAAACACGGTTGCAAGGGCTTGTTTATCTATAAAGTTAAAAGCAACATCAATTGCTGGTGAGGTTTTATCATGATACTCAATTTCTGCTTCAGCAAGCGCAGAACCACAATCAAAACACCAGTTAACTGGCTTAACACCCTTCTCAACATGGCCATTTTTTGCGATTTCTGCCAACGCTCTGATCATATTGGCCTCATAATCAAATGACTTGGTTAAATATGGCTTATCCCAGGCACCTAAAACACCCAAGCGAATAAAGTCTTTCTTTTGAATATTGACTTGATTTTCAGCATAGTCTCGACATTTCTGACGAAAGGTTTTGGCATCCACTTTCTTGCCTACCTTACCCACCTTTTTTTCAACTTGAACTTCGATTGGCAAACCATGACAATCCCACCCAGGTACATAAGGCGCTCTGTAACCAGACATCATTTTTGCTTTGATAATGGTGTCTTTGAGAATTTTATTGACAGCATGTCCAATATGTATAGAACCATTTGCATACGGAGGTCCGTCATGCAAAATAAAAGCTTCTTTGTCTTTATTATGGTCCTGTAAAGCTTCATACAAACCTTCTTTATACCATTGCTTAATCCACTGTGGCTCTTTGGTTGCCAGTGAAGCTTTCATATTAAAATTGGTTTTGGGTAAATTGAGCGTATTTTTATACTCTTGGCTCACACCAGTTCTCCTTTGTAACTTGCAAAAAATTCTCGACTTCTTTTAACATCTTGCGAAATGGCAGATGTTAAATCGTTTATGTTGTCGAATTCTACTTCATTTCTGAGCTTTTTATAAAACAAAACTTCAACAGATTGTCCATAAACATTGGCGTTAAAATCAAATACATACACTTCAACTCGCTTGGCATTACCACCGACAGTTGGGTTTATGCCGACTGAAGTCACAGACTGATGGCATTGGCCATGGATAATAATTTCTGTTGCATATACGCCATGTAACGGAAAACCACCAGCACGCAATGATATATTAATGGTAGGGTAACCCAGTGTTCTGCCCAACTTTCTACCATGCCCTACTCTGCCCAAGAGGTTAAAATGTCTGCCCAACATTTTTTTAGCCGATGCAAATTCTCCATGTCGTAGCTGCGACCTGATGTCGCTTGAACTGACACGCTCACCTGACACTGTGACTGAATGCAATTGTTTTGCAACGATATTTTCCGCCTGTGACCATGTACGCAACTGCTCATAACCACCTGTTCGATTTGATCCAAACCTAAAATCATCACCAACCAATATGTATTGGGCACACAACCCCTTAACCAATACACGCAGAAAAAATTCACGTGCAGACATGTCAGCCAATAGCTCATTGAAATTCAACACACACATCACATCAACACCCATTGAGTCCAGGATATTGGCTTTGTGTTTAAACTGTGTCAATACATCAACCGAGCTTTTACCATTAAAATACTGCATAGGTAATGGCATCATGGTCACTACAACAGACAAGCAACCTTGTTTTTTTGCCTTTGAGACCACATCAGAAATAAGGGCTTGATGCCCCAAATGAATGCCATCAAAATTACCTATAGTGACACATGCAGCCTGTCTCAATGACCGATGATGCGGGTACCTAATAATTCTCATATAAAATCTTTTTTGGCTTTTAACAGCCACATTGAAACCAAATAACTCAAAGCAGAGAACATAATAACAACACCCAACTGCATCACACGTTTAAACCAACTGACTGTATACCACTCAAGTTGCCAACGGCTTATTAACCAAAACACCAACAACATCACTGATAAAGAAATCACCAACTTAAACACATAAGCCATTTTAAGTAATGGCTCTTTCACAATTCCGTCATGCTTGAGTTTTGTATAAAGCCAGAAACATTGTAACCAAGCTGAGCCCACACCAGCCATCGCCAACCCAACATGCAAAGAAACAACATTAAAATAATACAAAACCCCCACAAAAACAAAATTTAAAATCACATTAATCAACATGGATTTGAGTGCAATTTTAACTGGTGACTTGGTGTCTTTGCGTGAATAAAATGCAGGTAACAAAACTTTATTGGCTACAAACGCTGGCAAACCAAGCATAAAAACCATCAAGCTATAAGAAGTGTAAGTTGCACTTTCTAAAGAAAACTTACCATATGCAAATAATGTAACCACAACAGGTTTCGCCAACACCAGCAGCCCCAAAGCAGATGGCAACGCCACAAACATCGCCAATGACATAGCCCACCGAAGTGTTTTTTGATATTCCTCATGACTCTTATCAGCAAATGCGAAAGAAAGTTTAGGTAAAATAACGGTTGAAATTGCAATTCCAAACAGCCCCAAAGGAAACTCTAACAACCTATCGGAATAATACAAAAAAGTTGGACTGGCAGCCAAAGGCAACATGGTTGCAATCATGGTGTCAATCAAAAGGTTTATTTGTGCGACTGATGAGCCTAATAACGTTGGCAACATCAATGTCATCACTTTCCTGACCTCAGGGTCATGAAACTTAACAACAGGTTTAGGCAATATACCTAACTTTATCAGAAAAGGAATTTGAAACATCAATTGAACAATACCAGCAACCAGAACTGCCCAAGCCAATGCCATCAGAGGAAACTCAAACAACTCTCTGAAAAAAACCATAAAAATGATAAACACCAAATTGAGTAACACAGGTGTGGCAGCAGGTACCGCAAACTTACCAAAACTGTTCAATATTCCAGAACTGAATGCAACCAAAGAAATAAACAACAAATAAGGCAAGGTGATACGAAGCATTTCAACAGTAACTTGGAACACAGAAGGCTCACCCATAAAACCCGGAGCAAAAGCCATTACCACACCAGGTGCTATTAACTCCAGAACAGCCAACACAATTAATAAGACTGCAATTAAACACCCAAAGACATGATTAATGAATTGTTTTAAATACTTTTCATTATTCTGGGCCTTGATTTCGTTGAGTACCGGAATAAACGCCAACGAAAATGAACCTTCGGCAAATATTCTGCGCATAAAATTGGGAATCTTAAAAGCCACCACAAATGCATCGGTCCAAATTGTAGCGCCGTAAAAAATAGCCACCAATGCATCACGTACAAAACCTGAAATTCGTGAAATCAGCGTAAAGAAACTGACTACTGCTGTTGATTTAATTAAATTCATACAATAAATAACCTATCCGTTATTGACTATTCATATATTTAGTGGGAAAATGCGCCGTTTTTTAGAATTCTTGTTAGCAAAGGAGAAAAAGGTTTGGCAAATTCAGCATCTGCAAGAAAACGCGTTAGACAAGCTGCTAAAAATAGACAGCATAACATGGGCTTGCGTTCAAAAGCACGTACATCAATTAAAAAAGTTTTAACAGCTATTGAAGCTGGTGATAAAAAAGTAGCACAAGAACTTTTCACTGAAATGGTTCCTGTCATAGACGGTGTAGCCAGAAAAGGCTTGTACCATAAAAACAAAATTGCGCGTCACAAAAGTCGTTTAAATGCCAAAATAAAGGCAATGGCTTAATAGCAGTTTAAATTTGCATATACCATCTTAGGTGGTATATGCAAATCCCAATTAGTCACAAGCACACCCCTCCTTACTTCAATCAGAATTTTTCTTCATTTTTTAGAAAAATCAAAACAAAACTGTCAAAATTGACAAAATAAGTCACTTTTTTGTCAATTTTTGTGAGATTCGTCACTATAAATATCATATTTCATGTTAATATTCATGATGGGTATAAATATAACAAAATGTTTGAAACAATCATGAATATCGAAAAAGAAAAAATATCGGTTAAATTCCTTAAGGTTGGCATGTATGTATGTAAACTTGATCGCTCTTGGTTAGATACACCTTTTCCATTTCAAGGCTTTTACATTCGATCCAATAATGAGATTAAAGATTTACAAGCTTTTTGTGAATTCGTCTATATAGATGTCGTTAAGGGCAAATCTCTTAATGCAAATCCTGAGATTTCAAAGCCATCTCCATTACTAAGAAAAGACGCTAAAAATAACAAATACAAAGGTCGCACAAAACCTCTCATTGTTAAACATGATTATTACAACCAAACACTAAAGCCAATCAGAAGCGAATTCAGTGCCGCTCACAACTTAATGATTGACCTCAATAGCGCCATTGAAGAAACCAGTTTCAATCTACGGGTTGGCAAAGGTCTTGACATCAAGAAAACCAAACAAATTGCATCACAAGTAGTTAATTCAGTGATAAGAAACCCAAACACACTGGTTTGGTTAACTCAATTGAAAGAAAAAGGCCAGTATGTATATGGACATTCATTAAGGTCTGGTATTTTATCCGCTGTATTTGGTAGACACTTAGGTGTTTCTGAAGATGCACTTGAGATTTTAGTTTCAGGTGTTTTATTGGCTGATATCGGTAAAACAAAAATAAACAGAAACATCTTAAACAAAACAGAAGAATTAACACCTGAAGAAAAAGAACTGTTTAAGTCACATGTCGAATTGGGTGTTGAATTATTGGCATCTGACAGCTCTATCGACCACAATATTCTCACCATTGCAGAAACTCATCATGAACGTTTTGATGGTAGCGGTTACCCTTATGGTTTAGTCGGTGATGAAATACCAGCATTTGGTCAAATAGCTGGCATTGTCGATACATTTGATGCCATGACCAGTAAGAAACCATATGGTACAGTTTATTCTTCATCTCAAGCAATGGAATGGTTATATAAACAACGCAACAAGCTATTCAGTGCAAAATTAGTTGATGAATTTATTCAAGCGATAGGTTTATATCCTGCTGGCACCATTGTTCAATTGTCAGATGGCGCTACAGGTTTGGTTTTATCGCACAATAAAGAAAAGCGTCTTAAGCCTGAAGTGTTATTGATAAGAGACTCTTCTGACAAACCTCTAGACAAACCTAAATTCGTGGATTTATCTAAAAAACCCATGTTTTCAAATAAAGAAAGACCTTGTATTACTGGTGCAATGAAAGCTGATGCCATTAATATTAACGTCAATGAAATTATCAATTCTTTCAATGGTAGAAACATAGTTCAAAAAATATTGACTGCATAACTTCAATTGATTTCTTTGTATCAAAACCTTGTTATAATTATCTTTTTATAACAAGGTTTTTTTATGCAGCAGTATCTAGATTTTGCCCAGCACATAATTAATCACGGAACTCAAAAATCGGATCGAACAGGTACTGGTACAACAAGCATTTTTGGGCATCAAATGCGTTTTAACCTGCAACAAGGATTTCCCGCATTAACTACCAAAAAACTTCATTTAAAGTCAATCATTCATGAATTGTTATGGTTCATATCTGGAGACACCAATATCAAATACTTAAAAGACAATGGTGTTCGCATTTGGGATGAATGGGCTGATGAAGCAGGTGACTTAGGGCCAGTATATGGATACCAATGGCGCTCATGGCCAAATGCCAAAGGTGGCTCAATTGACCAAATCACACAATTAATTGAACAATTAAAAAACAACCCAAATTCAAGAAGACATATCGTCAGTGCATGGAATGTAGCTGATGTTAACGATATGGCACTTCCACCTTGTCATTGTTTATTTCAGTTTTATGTCGCCAATGGCAAACTATCATGTCAACTCTATCAAAGAAGTGCTGATGTTTTTCTGGGTGTTCCATTTAACATAGCATCTTATGCCCTCTTCACCATGATGGTTGCTCAGGTTTGTGGTTATCAAGCAGGTGAGTTCATTCATACTTTCGGTGATGCACATATATACAGTAACCACATGGATCAAATGCACGAACAATTAAAACGCAAACCATATTCATTGCCACAGATGAATATAAATAAAGACATCAATGACATCTTTAAATTTCAGTTCGAAGACTTTGAATTGACTGACTACCAAGCTCACCCACATATCAAAGGAAAAGTTGCAGTATGAGTATAACCATCATTTCTGCCATGGATAAAAATGGACTCATAGGCCAACAAAACAAGCTACCTTGGCACATACCGGCTGATTTAAAATTTTTCAAACAACAAACAATGGGTAAAACTGTTTTGATGGGTAGAAAAACATGTGAATCTTTACCATTTCCATTACCCAACAGAACAAACCTGGTGATTAGTCGAAATAAAAACTTCAAAAAAGATGGTTTTGAAACCATTCAGACAATCAATGACAACTTATTAAATAATGAATTGATGGTTATAGGCGGTAGCCTCATTTATCAAATGATGCTACCACTCGCTAATCAATTAATTCTCACCAGAATAAATCATGAATTTGAGGGGGATACATACTTTCCATCAATTGATTGGAGTCAATGGAATAATACCAGAACAACGCGAATACCGATCAATGAAACAAATACAAATTATCAATTGGCGTTTGAATTTTACCAACGATTGAAATAAACATTTAATCTAATTCTCTGTGCTGAACCATATTTTTAATTGATTTCTCTACTAAAAATTCATGCAATGCCTCAACCAAATACACAGACCTGTGTTGCCCCCCTGTACACCCAATGGCAATAGTTATATAGCTTCTGTCATTGGCTTCAAATTGTTTGATCCACTTATTGGCAAAATAATTCAAATCATTCAGATAATCTATAACCATTTCTTCACTGGATAGATAACTTTTAACTTCTTTGTCTTTACCTGTCAACATACGCAATTCTGGTTGCCAAAATGGGTTAGGTAAACACCTGGCATCAAACACAAAATCCGCATCGAAAGGTACGCCTCTTTTAAATGCAAATGACTTGATAATTACGGAAACATGTTCGTTAGGCTGACTCATGATTTGCCAAATGTGTTGTTTCAGCTGCTGAACTTTTAATTGCGTGGTATCAATCACTAAATCAGCTTGCTGCTTGATTTGACTCATCAAATCACTTTCAACCTTTATGGCTTCTGTCAAACTATAGTTCTGTTGTAAGGTTGAGAGCGGATGTCTCCTTCGGGTTTCACTGTACCTTCTTAGTATTGTTTTATCTTCCGCAGACAAAAATATCACTTTGGTATTAATCTGCCCTTGGTCAATACCAGCTATGAGGTTTTCAAACTCTGACAAATCCTGATTTTTACTTCTGATATCAACACCAACAGCTACTTTGGGATAAAACTCTTTATCAGCAACGACATGAGTAATCAGTTGTGGCAACATGTTTATGGGCATGTTATCCACACAATAAAATTCCATATCCTCTAAAGACCTGAGAACCACAGTTTTACCAGCCCCAGACAGACCAGTAATTACGACCAACTGTTGCATAATTGAAATCCTGTTAATATTGTTTCTACCATTTGCTCTTTACTTTTGGCAAGCATAAGACTTTTAAATAATCGATGCTGCCTAAACAATGCCGCAGTTTCTCTCATCAAAACCTCATGACTTGTTTTAATTTGTTTAGGAAATGCAATGCCAAGCACTACACTAACCGGGACACCATCAATTGATTCGTAATCAATAGGTTGAGACATTTGTATTACGCATGCTTTGATATCACCTTTTTCAAGACATTTGCCATGTGGCACAGCCACACCATTCCCCAGAGATGTATTGCCTAACTTTTCCCTGTTTACAAAACTGTGATAAATATCCAAGTAATCAGTGTTGTCATCACTGAGTAATTGAGCCATGCTTTCAAACAGTCTTTTTTTACTGATAAAATGATGATTGAGAACAATCATGTCCTCTTCCAAAATGTCTATTATTTTCATAAAAATAAAAAGGCTTAACCGTTGAGTTAAGCCTTAAGTTTAAGTTAAACAGTTTCAATCAAATACTACTTTGATTCATTCTTATCGCTTCATCATTATGATGATTTGTCATTTTATCTTTATGCCTTCTGATTTGCTTGTCTAATTTATCTACCAACAAATCAATAGATTTATATAAATGATCTTCTGTTGACTCAGCAAAAAAATCCCGACCTCCGATGTGCATGGTGGCTTCTGATTTATGTCTGACTTTCTCTACACTGATAATTACATGCGCATTCAGGACTTGATCAAAATGTCTTTTGATTCTTTCAAATTTTGTTTCAATATACTCTCTGATTGAATCAGTTACATCAATTTGATGACCTGTTATAGTTAGTTGCATATTTTAATACCTCATTTATTGAACCAGTAGTTCAAGTTTATGGAAACAATCATTATTAATTAAAGTTTGACTGTGTTTACCAGATAAAACACCTCTGCTTGAATCAATAATAAAATAATAATGTAATAAATATTGTTTTGAGATAAAACAATTAAAAAGTGAATTTGCACAAGAATAGAGAATGAAAGTTGGGGGGTATAGAAATTGGCATATTGTTATTAATTTCATGTTTCTCCTTTAATAACAATATACCTAATATCAAAATTTAATACAACTAATATCAAATCATTCACATCGAAAAGTCTTGTCCCAAGTAAACTTTCCTTACATCTGGATTACTGATGATTTGTTCAGGTTTACCTTCAGTCAACATGGTTCCAGCATTAAGAATATATGCCCTGTCACAAATTCCCAAAGTTTCTCTTACATTATGGTCTGTAATCAACACACCTATGTTTTTGCTTTTTAAATGATAAACAATTTTTTGAATGTCAATAACAGAAACTGGATCTACCCCTGCAAACGGTTCGTCCAATAGAATATACTTAGGCTCCATTGCCAGAGACCTGGCAATTTCCACCCTTCTTCGCTCACCACCTGACAAACTGATACCCAGTTGATTTTTCACATGCTCAACATTTAATTCTTCAAGAAGCTCCAGACACCTGTTATTTCGTTGGTCCTTACTTAAATCTTTTCGCAGTTCCAACACGGCCATGATGTTTTCTTTTACTGTTAATTTTCTAAATATTGATGCTTCTTGAGGCAAATAACCCAAGCCTAACCTGGATCTTTGATGCATTCCATAGCGAGAAGCATCTATAGAGTCAATCAAAATGGAACCTCCATCAACTGGAATCAATCCAACAATCATATAAAAACAAGTGGTTTTTCCTGCCCCATTAGGTCCTAATAACCCAACAACCTCACCCTGGTCGAGTTTAAATGAAACAGATGATATAACCTGTCTCTTTTGATAGGTCTTTGCTATATTGATGGCTTCAATCATTCTTTTGATCTATAACAATTTTAAATTGTTGACTGTTGTCTTCACCCTGTGCATTAATCTCTTGAGTTTTTAAGTCAAATTCAATATCTTCACCAGTAGTAACACCTATTGAACTCACAATACTAACATGGCCTTTTAGGTAGACTTTTTCTTCAGCCTTTTGGTAATTAATTTCATTGGCTTTAATCACCATCAGCTCCTGATCATCCATCAGTTGTTCCATATAGACTTGATCACCTTTCATTAAAACTGATACCACTCCTTCCTTGCTGTGTTGGATCAAGCCATAACGCGATTTAATTAACATACTTCCTTGCTCTATGGTTAAGCCATTCTTACACTCAGTTTGGTTTAATTTTAGTTTACTGACACAACCAAGAGGGGCTTGTACAACCACTTTTGCCTGTCGATCACTTTCTAAGGCATAAGTACAATTTGCTATAAACGCCAATACCATGAATGTTTTAATTTTCAAATTCTGCATATATCTCTTTTTTCATTTCCACTTCTTGGTCAGTAAAGTTTATAACCGCACCAACACCTGTTAATAAAAACCCCAGTTTTTCAAGCGCCATATTTTGATTTGTGGCTCCTGTTTTTTGAGTAAAGTTGACTGTCAATTCACTGGTATTGATAGCAATTTTTTCTTTTTCTTCTTTATCTAGATACAAATTGACATCACCTGGAAAAAACAAGCTGGTTTGATCTGCATTAATTTCACCTGATTTTGAATAAAAAATCCAATCACCATTATCCTCATGCATGGTATAAACTGGCTCATTGATGACTGTCACTTCAGAGTCTGCATAATGAATGATAGAAGGTGCGACAATGGTACTACTGATTTCACCAGCTTCATTACTTATTTTTAGCTCAACACCTTCCAAAGAATAACCTTTGGTAAAAGGCTCATACATCACTGTGGAATCAGCCACATAGTATTTTTCATAAATGACATAACTCACCAATGCCAAGAGCGCAAAAACCAACAATTGAGTTAATCTTGATCGATCCATATTCACTGATGAGTGTGGGTAAAATCATAAGTCAGCCCTTGGGCTTTTAAAATCAGATCACAGACATCTCTGGCTGCACCCATACCACCATTTTTAGACAATACCAACTGAGCTTTTTCTTTAACATCATCATGTGCATCTGCCACAGCCACAGATAAGGCACAACGATTCATGATTGGTAAATCAATGATGTCATCGCCCACAAAAGCAACTTCATCATCACTGATTTGTAAGGCCAGTTTTAAATTCTCGTATGTTTCAAGCTTATTCATTCTACCTTGATAGACATGATTCACTCCTAAAGATTTCATTCGATCTGCTACTATTACAGAATTTCTACCAGTAATTATTGCAACTTCAATGCCTTTTTTAACCAAAATTGAAATCCCTAGACCGTCTTTAACATTAAACTTTTTAATTTCTCTACCATCATCAGTGAAGTACAAACCACCATCAGTTAATACACCGTCAACATCAAAAATAACCAATTTTATGTTAGCAGCGAGTGCTGTCACTTTTTCCCCAAATTTCATTAAACCACTCCTGCTCTTAATAAATCATGAATATTCAAAGCCCCTACCAGATAATTGGCATCATCGACTACCAACAAAGAATGAATTTTATTCGTTTCCATAATTTGTGCTGCTTCAACAGCCATTTTACTTTGGTGAATCATTATCGGGTTTTGAGTAGCCAATTCAGCCATGGTCTTTTCTTTTATATGATACAAATCATCTAAAGTCCTTCGTAAATCTCCATCGGTGAAAACTCCAGCCACTTTTCCATTTTCATGAACCACTGCAGTCATACCCAACCCTTTTTGATTCATTTCTACCAGCGCTTCACTGAACCCAGCTGTCAATAGCACTTGGGGAATTTCATCACCTGTTCTCATGACATCTTCAATACCAAGTAACAGTTTTTTTCCTAATGAACCGGCAGGATGTGACATTGCAAAATCTTCTTTCGTAAAGCCTCGGATTTGTAATAATGTAACAGCAAGCGCATCCCCCATAACCAAGGTTGCTGTGGTGCTGGCAGTGGGTGCCAAACCCAATGGACAAGCTTCTTCAGAAACAGAAACATCAATGTGAATATCGGCATTTTTAGCCAAGCTTGAATGGGGTTTTCCTGTCATTGAAATCAACTTAACTCCCATGCGTTTAATTAAAGGTAAAATGGCCAGAACTTCTTCTGTTTCACCAGAATTTGAAATTGCCAACACCAAATCTCCTGCTGTAATCATTCCCAAATCTCCATGACTTGCTTCGCCTGGATGAACAAAAAAAGCCGGAGTGCCTGTTGAAGCAAGAGTGGCTGAAATTTTGTTTCCTATGTGGCCTGACTTACCCATTCCAATGACTACAACATGACCTTTGCAGTTAGCAATACAATTAATGGCTTCGACAAAATCATCACCAATTTTTTGCTTAAGTTGTTCTAAACCATGCTGTTCAACTTCAAACACCCGTTTACACAACTTGACTATATCGTTTGAAACTGGATTTATCATACACTTTTACTCACATACAGCCACACCATATAAGTGATGTACATCATCACCAACATCACACCTATAATGCGTGAAATGAATCGATCTTTCAACACAAAATAAACAGACGCCAAAAACAAAAACACTGTCAACAAAGACATATAAAAATAATCAAACCTTATAAAGTGAGCACTGAACTCATATTCTCTGATCAAACCGGAAATTCCAATCACCCCCAGAAGATTAAAAATATTGGACCCCACTATATTTCCAATGGCGAGGTCATGTTCTTTTTTTAATGCACTGGCAATTGTTGCAGCCAATTCAGGTAACGAGGTTCCTAGAGCCACCACAGTCAAACCAATAACCATATCTGACACACCAAATTCCGCTGCAATTTCAGTCGCTCCTTTTACCATGAGCTGGGATGCAATAGGCAAGAATATTATTCCAAATATCAATAATATAACTGCTTTTTTTAAACTGATATCAAGATCAAATTCCGCCTCTATTTCATCGCTGAATTCATCATGATCCCCTTTGATACCAATCACAGTAAGAAAACCAGTTACAACAACCATTGCTGCGATCATAATTACGCCATCAATAAATGAAAGCCTCAAATCAAACAATAAAAACAACACCAAAAAAGTAACCAGTAACAAGATAGGCATTTCTCTTTTAATGGTTTGAGATTTAATGCTCATGGGAACAATCAACAAACCAGTGCCTAATACCAATGCAATGTTAGTAATATTTGAACCAATGGCATTACCTAATGCCAAACCAGAATTACCTTTAAAAGAAGCAATTGCAGAAACCACCATTTCAGGAGCAGACGTGCCAAAACCAACAATAATCAACCCAACTAACATGGTTGATACACCCATGTGCTTGGCTGTTGAAGCAGCACCCAAAACAAATTTATCAGCAGCGTAAATTAATAAAACAAGACCAGCCAACAAATAAAGCGAAGAACTCAGCATATTATTATTATTTTTCCTTAAAATGAATGGTGAATGTAATTAATTAATCACAAGCACTTTATAAACGGTCTATTTTACAAGATAATGCCCGCTCAACAAACAAACAATTACGATTCATGCACCCAAACAAAATTAAAGAACTTATATTACAGCACATCCCATGTGAACACATTGAAATAAATGGTGAAGACCAACGCCATTATGACGCCTTGGTTGTTTCACCTCAATTCGAAGGATTATTAAAAATCAAAAGACACCGCTTAATATACCAAGCTTTGGGCGAACACATGGCTACTGACATCCATGCTTTAAGTATTAAAGCCATGACCCCTACCGAATATAAAAATCTCTCAACAAAATATGGAGCTGAATGACAGCATGAATAAAATAACCATAACCGGTGGTCAATCCATCAATGGCACCATAAGCGCATCAGGCGCAAAAAATGCAGTACTGCCTATTTTAGCTGCTACCATAGTCGGTCAAGGTGAATCGCATATCAGTCACGTACCTCATCTTCATGATGTAACCACCATGAATGAATTGCTGGTACAGATGGGCGCTCAACTGACGGTTGATCATCATGCTGACATCACCATTTGCACAGATCATTTAAACAATCAAACCGCACCTTATGAAACGGTCAAAACCATGAGGGCTTCAATTTTAGCCTTAGGCCCCTTGGTGGCACGTTATGGACAGGCAAAAGTATCCTTACCCGGCGGCTGTCCAATTGGCGCACGCCCGGTAGATCTGCATATCAAAGGATTACAAGCAATGGGGGCTAAAATCACTGTTGAAGACGGCTACATTTTGGCTGCGTGTAATCGCCTTCAAGGTAACAGAATTGTGATGGACAAAGTAACTGTCACTGGTACCGAAAATATTTTAATAGCGGCCACATTGGCACAAGGAGAGACTTTAATTGAAAATGCTGCTATCGAACCTGAAGTGGTAGATTTAGCTAAATACCTAAAAGCCATGGGAGCAGAAATCAGTGGCGAAGGAACGTCAAAAATTTACATCCAAGGAAAAGATCAGTTGATGGGTACACAACATGCTGTCATGCCAGACAGAATCGAAATAGGCACTTTTCTGGTCGCGGCAGCCATTACTGGAGGCTCAATTACCATTAACAACAGTTGCAACGACGACTTAGATGCTGTTTTTGCCAAATTAACAGAGGCTGGTGCACATATTTCGACCACTGAAAATACCGTCTCCTTACAAATGAATGGAAAACGCCCTACCCCTGTCAATATACGCACAGCGCCACATCCAGCTTTTCCCACGGATATGCAAGCTCAATTTTGTGCTTTAAATGCCATTGCAGATGGTACCAGCATCATCACTGAAACATTATTTGAAAATCGCTACATGCATGTTGAGGAACTCAATCGTATGGGTGCCAATATTCATGTAGAAGGCAATCAAGCTGTTATTAAAGGTGTGACGCACCTCAGTGGCGCACCAGTAACAGCAACCGATCTCCGAGCTTCTGCCTCACTGGTATTAGCCGGTTTAGCAGCCAAAGGTTCTACGGATGTTCATGACATCCATTACATTGATCGAGGTTATGAATCTATTGAGGAAAAACTGAACCAGCTAGGGGCTAAAATCATCAGAAATTAATCACACAGAGTTGTCACTGTACAGGCTCAAATCATAGCAGCCTATGATATGATTAAAGTGCTTTAGGTATCTACAACAATTATCATGCTAAAAAATGCTTTTTTCATCTTTTTATTAACAGTCGTTTGTTGGGGGAGCTACCAAGTCAGTTATCCATCTGACACACCATATGATCTTTACTATGATGGTATTTTTTTAGAAAATGTTATCAATCATGTTGATACAATGACACAAGGGCCACGTGCGGTTGGAGATTTTTACCATGATGATGTACAACGATACATCATCAAACAGTTAAACCAAATTGGTATGAAGGTAGTTAAACATAACTCCACCGCATTTAACCCAAAAAACAAATCAGCTGCACCCATCACAAACATCATTGCCAGTTACCCAGGTTATGATGAAAATGCAAAAACACTTTTGTTATTGTCTCACTACGATGCCGCAAAATTTTCTGCTCGTGGTGCTGCAGATGATGCCAGTGGCGTAGCAACGATACTTGAAACGCTTCGTACCTTTAAACAAAGAAATAAACAGCCAACAAACAACATCGTTGCTTTATTTACTGACGCAGAAGAAATTGGCCTTTTAGGCGCACAAGCATTTATTATTGAACAGCTAAAAAATTACGACATCGGCTTGGTTATCAATTTAGAAGCCAGAGGAAGCAGTGGCCCAGTTGTTATGTGGCCAGAAACAGTGGGAGGCAATCGTAACATGATTGAAGCCTTTAGGGCAGCTGATGTGCCCTTACCTAATGGCACATCACTGGATTATGAAATATACAAAATGTTACCTAACGACACTGATTTGACACCATTTGTTCAAATGGCAGGCATCAACGGTTTTAACTTCGCATTTATAGACAACCATTTTAACTACCACACACAATTAGACTCCTTACAAAATTTGTCGATAAATACATTGGCACACCAAACATTACAAATGAACAGCATGCTTAAGCATTTTGCATTTGTCGACCTTAATTCCCTCAATTCAGATGAATCATTGGTCTATTTCACCATACCCGCTTTGGGTTTAATTAGTTACCCCAATATCGTTACTTGGTTGATTTTAATAACATCGGGTCTTATTTTTATCATCACATTGGTAGTGGCTCATAAAAAACAATTATTACAATACAAAACCATTGTAACTGGGCTTCCATTACTCATCACTGCGGCCGTTCTTACATTTGGCTGCAGTTGGCTCAGTTTATTCTTAATCGACCTGATAATTCCTGAGTTTAAAGACATTCTTCAAGGCTTTCCATATCAAGGACATCACATCATGTTGGCTTTACTTGTGGCTTCAACCATCCTTGTATTTGCCGTTTTTGGATTCATCAAAAAATACAACAACCCGATTAATTTTGGTGTCATCCCGATTACAGTGTGGTTCATTTTGATGGTGACATTGAGTCATAAATATCCTGGCATGGGTCTTTTGGTATGGCCTTTGGCACTTGGTATTTTGGCATTTGCATTGCAATGCATGGCACCAAAAATAGGTGAATACATGATTCCCTTTTTGGCCTTATTAAGTTTTATTATCTTAGGTTCTTTGATTGTTAATTTACCCATCGCTTTGGGAATTCAAGCCATACCAATCACAGCAGTTTTTATTACATTGATATTGTCTTTATTCATTCAAATAAGCAGCCCGACAAAACGCATACGGTATGTCATAGCTGCACTGTTAATTCCTTTTGGTTATTTATCTTTCTATTTAATTAACCACCACACATTCACCGCAACTCACCCTCATCCAACTAGCATTACTTACCTATACGACACAGACAGTAAACAAAGCTACTTCTTTAATTACGATGAACCGAATACGGGTTGGAATGATGAATTATTTAAACAGTCCGTTACAGATGAAACCATTAAAAATTTCAAACAAAACTATAAAAAACCGGTTAAACAGTTGGTTAACAACAAACAAACAATCACCACTGATGCCATTAAAATTGAAGCAACTATACCATTACAACAAGATAAAGACAGCCGCCAAAAAATTGTTATAGACATCAAAGCCTATTCAAACACAGAATTGCTGGAAATATACACACAACAAGGACTCACTTTATACAGTTTAAGTATCAATGGCCGAAATGCCCCGATAGAAAAGGCATTGAATGTAGCCAAAGGTGGTAGGCTATTGCAATATTACTTCAATAAAAACAAACACATAACGCTGCAATTAGAAACAAACATCAATGAGACATTAAATTGGCAAGTTCAAACGCACAGTTTAGATTTATTAGAACGTAAAGAATTTAAATTAGAACAAAGACCTGATAATCAAACACCTAAGCCATTCATTAAAACTGACAATATCATAACAGTTCAATCATTTACGTTTGGCTTTGATTAACAAGGGTCTTTTGTCTCCAGCTTGCTTAAAATGAGCATCATTATTATTGTCTAAAACAATGTAAAAATAGGTCTCATCAACAGCCAATCCTTCTGCATGACCGTATTGCATGTCTTGGTATAAAAACTCAGGTTGTTTAACAATGTGTTGATAACTCCAAGCCTTGCCTTCTTGGTAAACACCCTGTTCATTTTTGATCAATTCATGAATCATGTATGCATTCCTGTGTAGAGCATAAATTACGCCATCAAAGTAATACAGTCCTGTTAAATCAGGCGTTCTGTTATTTTCCAAAGGGTAAATACTGTCATCAAAAACTTGGTTATTTTGCTTGATAATTTTATTAAAGCTGTCATCAAAGGTGACTTCAATCAATCCGCGTGGTTGACGTTCAGCTGCTAATAAAAATGTTTGATTTCCTAAGTATGTGATGGCTTCTATACCAGCGTTGTAAATTTGAAACAAACCCGCTTGATGCGCATCAGCATACACCCCTCCCAAATCAGGCATCCATGAAACATGATCAGCATCTACTTGAATTAATTTATGATGCACTTCACTCACTACAACAAACCGGCCTTCTGCAACACTGATACCTTCCAAATCAAGATTCATTGCAGACAGTTGAGTGACATCCAAATGACTGTTTATACTGGCTGTAACCTCTCCTTCTTCATTGGTCTCAAGTAGGTAGATATTGTTACTGTCATCACTGACTGTATATAATTTATTTTCAAATACAGTTAAGCCTGAAGGCTCAATGGGATGTGCAGAATTAATTGGCAGCACTGAATACTCATCCAACCTAACTGTTTGGCCTTGTGCTACAGCACTGAAAATCAAAAACAAACCAACACACTGACTCATGCAATGATTAAACACACGTTTATATCGACCCATTTTCAAAGCCATCCACAAAAATAACATCATCTTGAACCTCACACACACTAGGTGAAAACACCCTAATATCATCAATTTTCCAATCCCCAGCACCCACTGAAGAATCGGTACCCATCCGCCACCTTATTTTTACAGTTTGATTATTATACGCTGATAAATCAAGTCTGACTTCAGTATAACTACCTAAGCTATCAACAAATGCTTGCCTACCTGCAAGTACATTACCAGATTGGCCATATATCGTCCCATTATAACCATTTTGATTGGCTGGTATCTGAGCGCCCAAATCTACCCAAGCAGATCCACCATCTGTGCTGATTTCTAAAACACCACCGTCATAATTTGAATTACCCGATTCAAAATGATACTTATGCCAGAACACCAGCTCAGGTGTTCCAGATAAAGTCAATTCAGGTGTTACCAGGCTTTTATCAGATAGTTCAGATACATCAGTAGAAATAAATGCTTGTCCGTTAGATACGTTTCCATCTTCTCTGAGTCCCACTCTCCAATCATTTGAACCCATCACTTCAGGTATTAACCACCCTGCAGATATTGCATCATTGATGTCATCAAAAGACTCGACATTAACATTCAGGAAATCCGTATCACAAGTAGGCTCCAGTAAAATATTTTCAGTAATTTCTTGTCCTGCAATCGTCACTACATCATCAACAACTTGTGTAAAATATCCCGTTTTACTGAACACCAACTGTTGGCTGTCAGGCAATGATTGAACAGTGTAAAAACCCGACGCATCACTTAAAGTCTGCTTGTTACCGTATTGAACATTCACATCTGATAGATTGTCAAATGTATATGAATCTTTTATATAACCTTTTATAACTGCTAAATCAGCCGGATCTATCACATCCACAAAAACAGCTGCAGGTACACCAGTTACACCTGCTGCATCAGTGGCCTCAAACCATACAGTATGGCGACCTTCAGTTAAAGAAGAGGTGTCAATGGTGTCATTAAAATCTTCTGTTTTAGCGTCATATGTACCATCACTTGCATTGAGAACAATTGCGCTGGAGCCATTGCGCCAAGAAGGTATATCAATAAATGCTTTTACAGTCGTTATATCTTGTGTGGCTTCGGTACCATTGCTGTTGTTAAACCGTAAATCGGTTGCGGTTCCTGATACATTCAACATGTGTCCAGTAGATACCTCATAGGGCACCATTGGTAAATTTACTACATCTGGGCCAGATGCCAATACATAGGGTTTTCTGGCTGCTTTGGCGGCATAAATCAATGCGGGTAGGTTGTCAGGCCAGATGGTATTTTCAAAGGCATTACAAGTCGAGTAAAACCCACCTTCACCCAGTTCAATAGTAAAAGCTGCCACCCCTAAAGTACCATATGCATTATCATCAGAAGCACCATCTGCGCCTCCTAATGATGAATTGGATTGTTCAGGACGGTAACCTGTAAAGTAAGACATCTTTCTGGCAAGGGTTTGTAATTCATTATGATTTGGAGCTTGGCTGGCAGAGTTTGAATATCCCCAAGGGAACAAAGTCAATTCAGCCACATTATGAATATCTAAATACACGCCTGATTTGTTTGATGGAGCTGGTGTAACTAAATCATCTACGCGATCGTCTGGAAACAACACCTGAATGTAATTATTAATGGATGCTGTTTCAGGCTCGCTGACTGCAGCAGTTCCTCGGTAAATTTCACTACATTCATTGTTGGAAGAACCTGTGCCTTGATTCCACCTAAAAAGGAAATTACGATTGATATCAACACCTTGTTGATTGCCACCAAAACAATGATTTTCATTGCGATTTTTTCTTTGATTAGCAGAACTTTGGTTTTCAGAGATACTTCTACCATCTGGATTACCTTGTAAAAGCAAATGAACCTCATGATAGTCAAGCAACCATGTAACATCTGCATTGTTACCATATTGAGACAATAAATATTCCGCAAAACGAGTCACCAATTCAGCAGGAGGATATTCACGTGAATGTATTGACCCCATTGCAAATAACTTAGGCTTATCAACTACGCCATTATTTAAGTTGGTAATTTTAACCACTTGCATATCATAACCTGGATTACCCCCAGCTTCAGTTTTGTGCCATGAATCACCGATATCAACCAAAGTCACCAAATCTGGGTAGTTGGTTTCCATGGAACTCATGGCCGCATAAGTTTCTGCAACTGTTCTGTAACATGGAAAATCATCAATGGTATGAATACCCTGAGATTGTTTTTGATATAGATGAGTTTGTTGTTGCATCAATTCATCATGAAGCTCTATTCCAAACCCACGCTCAATCAACTCCTGATAATCAAGCAAATGATTAACCATCATTAACACGGTTTGGTTTTTTTCGTCAATCTTCCACAAATCATAAAAGGGTTTTAAAGCCAATACATCGGCTTTATCCTGGTAATGTAACAACACCACCCAAGGCCCCTCAGTATCAGGCAAAGTATTAATTTGTTTTGAACTTGCCTGTACTGAGACCAACAAAAAAATGCCCAACAATAACCAAAATTTCATCTTTTGTCTCTCTCTCTTTAATATTTAAAACTTATTATGTCATCTGTAACAACTTGCTGTGAAAGCATGCCACCCATGATGACAAAACCATTGGATGTCTTTAACATGCCACGGTGATCCATAGAAGCAGGGATTTGGTTTGATACTATAGACCATTGTTGTTTTTGTAAATCATATACCCTGATATCAGATGAAGGTTGTGCAGGTTCATTGTTATACCCAATACCGTTGTAATTATAGGGGTTATCACTACCAGCCACAAAATAGAACTTTGAAACACCATCACCTGCTGCCGCCATTCGATAATAGGCCATACCACTGTGATGTGGAATGGCTTGCCAATCAATCACTGTAGGGTTGTTAAGATCAATTTTACCTTGCACACACTCAGCTGAAGGTAAAAAGTGTCTTTGCTCGTTTTCAACAACTAATTTAACCCCGTCACACACCAAAATTGTGTCATCAATGAGGGCTCCAGCGTGACCAAAAACAGGCGGTATTGGAAAAGAAGTGGCGAACTGCCAGGTTAAACTAAGGGTATCAAAAACCTGAACCTGGTCAACATTATCATTATCATGCCACCCACTGATAAGATATATGTACCGATTTGCATAAACTAATGCCACGGTATCATCAACAGGAGTAGGCATGGCTGGCATGGTTTGCCATTGCTTTGTATGGCCATCAATTTTCCATACATTGGGAACCGATTTTTCACTGTAGTCTGCCGCCACTGTATAACCACCGAATAAATAAACCGATTCACCAACTGTTACAGCTATTGAGGCCAAAACAGGCGGCTGCTCTCTTGGTACATTAAGTGCCTGCCAGTGGCCAGACTGCCATACAAATGCTTGGTTGGTGATGTCTGCGTGTGATTTACCAGATTTTAAGCCATTAAATGAATAGAATTGAGCTTGACCTTTAAGCTTCAAATACGCCACCGCATTATTACTGACCTTAACAGGAAGACTTAAAGGAAAATTAGTTGCAGTTGAATTATTTGCTTTTTTCTCAGCTGAAATCCAGACACAGCCGCTAAGCAGACAACACAGCATCATTGATACAACTTGTACTGAATAGCGCTTCATTAAATTAACCTTTTTAACATACTCACCTCACAATGGTGGTGTCCAGTTTCCCCAAGTCTTTCTGAGATGTAACCAAACCCATGCTTTAAGTATAATTTTTGAGCCACTTGCATGTCAGGAACAGTTTCTAAATACATGGCAGTAAAACCACGTTTTTTTGCTTCATTAAGACACAGTTCAATTAATTTATGCCCCCAACCTTGGCCCCTTAAATCAGAGACAAAATACATTTTGCGCAATTCAGCTATGGCATCATTTTCACTGCCAAGCAACGGTGCAAATCCACCAACGCCTTGAATAGCACCACCACAGTCAATCACATAATATGCACTTAATGCATTGTTATAAGCACTGAACATGTCGTCCAATTCTGCATCAACCCCAGCATAGCCCTCACCTGCCAAACCAAATTCAGCCAAAGTATTTCGTACCAGAGACTTCACTAACGAATTATCCTCAGGACGAATTAAACGCAATGATCTCTCACTCATTGACATGTTGTTTATACAGTAATTGTCCAAAATTATATGCCACTTCAGTCATTTCATTAAGCGTGTCATCAATTAACTCATCATAATTATGTAAGTGATTATGTTCTAACTTTTCTAGTAGTTCAGCTTTTACCTTGGTCTTCGGGTTTTTACTGATTAATGCACAACAGTCTTTATAAGGCTCACAACACACTTTAAACAATTCCAATTGTTCAGATAACTCAATAATTTGTTCCTTATTGTAAGTCAATAAAGGCCGTAAAATGGGTGTTCTAATGGCTTGATTCATGGCATTGATATTTTCCAATGTTTGTGAAGCCACCTGCCCCAAATTATCACCTGTTACCAAAGCTTGTGCTTCGATGCCTTGCATGATTCTATCTGCGACTCTTGCCATAAAACGCCGAAACAATATCACATCATAAGATAAATTATGTTCTAACAGAGCCATATCAAAATGTGTATATGGAACGATATACAAACGGACTCTGCCAGCAATTTCACTGATTTTTTTAACAATGCGTGCAATTTTATAATTTTCCACATCATCTAATTGGTGATGACTGGCTGAAAAATGTACAAAATCAACATTACAACCACGGTTGGCCATTAACCATGCCGCCACAGGTGAATCAAAACCACCGGACAACAGAGTCAACACGCGTCCAGTGGTTGAAACGGGCAACCCACCCGTTGCTCTGATTTTATTGGTATGAACTGAAGTTCCTCTCGAGGTGACATTGATATAAAAATTTTGATCAGCATTTTTTAAGTCAACATCATGCCAAGAACTGTTTGCTGCGATGGTGGCTGCGATTTGTATGGCAAAATCTCGAGAGTGAATGGCAAAGTTTTTATCACTGCGTTTGATTTTAACAGCAAATGTCTTACCATCTTGGTAGGTCTGTTGTGCCAACCTCTTGATTAATTCATGGATGGGTGTCAGATCAGGATTTGATTTTAAAAAACCATACTCTTTTTCATCAAACCAATGCACATAACTGAGCCAAGAAATACCAGGAATCCGAGCAATTTGTGAAACCGCTTGTTCTGCAACATCACTGTCAACCTCTCCAACATTGACATAAATACTGTCATGAATTGAAACCACCTCCCACTCATGACCTAAAGAAAGCAGTTTACGCCTGATATTTTGTCGTAATTTTTTAACAAAAACATGTCTGTTTTTTCCTTTTAAGGCCAATTCAGCGTAACGTATAATTATGCGAAATTTCATAGACAAATCAATCCTTTAGAAAAAATGGTTGTAAAGCTTTAGCCACACGTTCAACAGCTTCCTTCAATACATCTATCGAAGTTGCAAAAGACAAGCGCACATATCCTGGGGCCCCAAAAGGAGTACCTGGCACCACAGCAACACCTGCATTTTCCAACAACCAAGTGGCCAATTCAACATCATCGCTAATGCCATCAATTTTTTCCACCGCTGCAGAAACATTAGGAAATGCATAAAATGCACCATCTCCAGTCGTACAACTAAATCCAGGTAATTGATTCAAAGCAGTCACTAAGTAATCATGACGTTCTTTAAATGCCACCCTCATGGTTTGTAAACAATCTTGCGGACCATTGTATGCAGCGACAGCGGCAGCCTGTGAAATAGAACATGGATTTGAAGTACTTTGTGACTGAACTTTTCTCATGGCCGTTATGATTTCAGCTGGTCCAGCAGCAAAACCAATACGCCAACCCGTCATGGCATAGGCTTTAGACACACCATTGATGATGATGACGCGTTCTTTTAGTTCAGGAAACAAAGCCACCAGATTGACTAAAGGTTCATGGCCCCAGTAGATATGTTCATATATGTCATCCGTTGCTATCAATACATGTGGATGTTCTTTAATAACTTCACCAATGGCTTTCAACTCAGCTTGTGAATACGCTTTACCAGTAGGATTGCTGGGTGAATTCAACATCACCAATTTGGTTTTCGCCGTGATGGCCTGTGTCAGCTGCTCTGCAGTAAGTTTAAAATCAGTTGCAATGCTGGTTTCAACAATCACTGACTCACCACCTGCCAACAAAGTCATGTCAGGATAGGACACCCAATATGGTGTTGGAATAATCACTTCATCACCGGGATTTATCACCGCACACAACAAATTCGAGATTGAATGTTTAGCACCACAGGAAACCAAAATTTCATTGGCTTGATAGTTGACATGGTTATCTCTGAGCAATTTACCAATGATGGCTTGTTTTAATTCAGGTGTACCATCAACTGCAGTGTATTTTGTTTTGCCTTGTTGAATGGCCTCAATGGCTGCTGCCTTGATGTGATCAGGGGTATCAAAATCGGGCTCTCCTGCACCTAAACCTATCACGTCTTTTCCAGCACGTTTCAATTCGGCAGCTTTCATGCTGACTGCTATGGTTGCCGAAGGCTTAACACGCTTAACTAAATCAGAAACAAAATCATTCATACTGGCTGTCATATTAAATAAAATGCTTATCTTAAAAGACTGCTTACAGATGGCAACCTTTTTCTTATAAAAGCTTCTTATTATTCAATGAGCCTAAGAAAGTTAATTCATGCTTATTGATTAAGCTGACCTGTCACCCAATGACATTGACTATTTCTTCAGTGGCAAACATGACACCGAAAAGTCTACATGATAATGCTCATCATGTCTGACCCAAGCTTGCTTCTCATTAAAAGACAGCTGTTCACGAAGGTCAGGACCCTTGCTTGTTTGAAACAAGAGCGGTTGCAACCTGGGGTCAAAGATAACGCTTTTAATAACAACACCTTGTGATTCAGCAACTTGATTCAATACCAACAAATGTTTTGCTAAACTTTCAAAATCAATTTGGAATGTCCCATTACGTCCTTCACTGTTGAAATCAATACCGTAACCAAACTTATTTTTCATGCCAACTGGCAACAAAGTTGACACGCCAAGCTCATCAACAACAGGTACCATAAAATCAACAGACAAACCATTTTGATGGGTTTTATGTGGTGCAAATGGACCACCTTCAGACCACCCTGTTTCTGCATACATGAATATAGCATGTGGCAACTGCTCACTTAATTTTTGATAAGTCTGTAATATGATGTCAGCCACAACTGAATGCACATAGGTTCTGCCTAGCCACCATCCCAACTTGCTATAAACCACAAACTGAGCACCTTGTTGCGGCAATTGTTGACCTTTTGACAAAGATCCGCGACTACTCGAGCCAAAACAAGTACTGTGGGATGTTTGACTGAATGATTTATTAACCGCAAAAACCATTGATATAATAAACAGAGAAGTATAAATTCGACTTAATAATTGCATACACATAATGTACCATACCCACTCATGGAAACCATCAATCTGCAGATTAAGAAAATAGCCAAGCCATTTAAAATTAAAAGCCCATTTGAACCGGCTGGTGATCAACCACAAGCCATTGAAAAACTGGTTCAAGGATTTAATGATGGTTTAAAAGCCCAAACTTTATTAGGTGTTACAGGTTCAGGTAAAACCTTCACCATTGCACATATGATTAATAAGGTGCAAAAAACCACCATGATTATGGCGCACAATAAAACATTGGCAGCCCAACTGTATTCTGAATTTAAAGAATTCTTTCCAGACAATGCCGTTGAGTATTTTGTTTCGTACTATGACTATTACCAGCCAGAAGCCTACATTCCAGCAACTGATTTATACATAGAAAAAGACGCATCCATTAATGAATACATTGAACAAATGCGCTTATCAGCAACCAAATCATTAATGGAACGTCAGGATGTCATCATTGTTGCTACTGTTTCTGCTATTTATGGTTTGGGTGATCCCCAGTCTTATTTACAAATGCTGATTAATTTAAATATAGGTGACCGCATTGACCAAAGAACCCTTTTGAGGCGTTTGGCCGAACTACAATACAACCGCAATGACATTATTTTGGAACGCAGCTCGTTTCGCGTTCGTGGTGAAGTCATTGATGTATTCCCCGCAGACTCTGAAAAAGCAGCTGTGCGCATAGAGATGTTTGATGATGAAATTGAATCATTGAGTTTCTTTGACCCCCTGACCGGCAAAAAAATCAGTGATGAACAACAAATCAACATCTTCCCTACTTCGCACTATGCCACACCCAGGGAACGTATTCTTAATGCCATAGGACACATCAAGGAAGAGTTAAAAGAACGTTTAAAGGTTTTGTATGATGACAACCGTTTGGTTGAGGCACAACGCCTTGAGCAACGCACCATGTATGATTTAGAAATGATGCAGGAACTGGGATATTGCCAAGGCATAGAAAATTATTCCAGGCATTTAACTGGACTTCCTGTGGGACATCCACCACCTTGTTTATTTGACTACTTGCCCAGTGATGCCTTGTTGGTTATTGATGAATCACACGTCACCATTCCACAAATCGGGGCCATGTATAAGGGCGATCGATCAAGAAAAGAAAACTTGGTACGATTCGGTTTTCGCTTACCATGCGCGCTCGACAATCGCCCCTTAAAATTTGAAGAGTGGGAACAACGCACGCCACGCATGGTTTTTGTTTCAGCCACACCCAGTAAATATGAAGCCGCCAACCAAGCACAGGTTGTAGAACAAATCGTACGACCCACTGGCTTGATTGACCCCACCATTGAAGTACGGCCTGTGGCAACTCAAGTCGACGACTTACTGTCAGAGATTAATAAACGTATCAAGCGAGAAGAGCGTGTCCTAGTTACCACCTTAACCAAACGCATGAGTGAAGATTTAACCGATTATTTGGCTGACAAGGGCATTCGAGTTCGCTACTTACATTCTGAAATTGAAACGGTGGAACGGGTAGAAATCATTCGTGATTTACGAAAAGGTGTTTTCGATGTTCTGGTCGGTATTAACTTGTTGCGAGAAGGTCTTGATATGCCTGAAGTTTCCTTAGTAGCTATTCTGGATGCTGACAAACAAGGCTTCCTACGCTCTTCTAGCTCATTGATTCAAACCATTGGTCGAGCCAGCCGTAACTTAAACGGTAAAGCCATTCTATATGGAGACAAAATAACCGCCGCCATGGGGTTTGCTATCAGTGAAACCGAACGTCGTCGCCAAACTCAAATTGATCACAACACAAAACATGGCATCACACCTAAATCAGTGATAAGAAAAATACATGATCTACAGGATGCTTATGAACAGAACGACACCAAAGAACTGATTAAAATTGCCGAAGGCCAATCTACTTATGCAGGCAAAAAAGCCAAAGAAATCGGTACTTTACTGAAGAAACTTGAGAAACAAATGAAACAACATGCAGCTGATTTAGAGTTTGAAAAAGCAGCTGATTTACGTGATGAAATACAACGAATCAAAGAAGCCATATTTTAATGCCACAAGGAAGAATTTATTTAGATAACTATTTCCTTGGGCTACCGGCAAAACAATGCTTTTACGCTAACATTATTCCTTTGTAAAGTGAGCAAACACCTCTTTACTTGTCATGTTTTTGGTTGAATTAGCAAAGTCATAATAAGCCGGCTTTTCATCAATAAAAATTTGTTGCTCAAAGCTGAAATCAGCTTCATTGTCAAGCAGACCAGCAGGCACCATGTATTGACCAGTTTTTTTCAACTTATAAAACAGACCACTTCCACATTGTTTACAAAAACCACGTTCAGCCCATTCTGAAGAAGCATATACACCAATGTATTCATGGCCAATAAACCCGACCTCAGTACCACAATCGACAGACAATAAAGGACCACCCGTCCATTTCCTACAAAAATCACAATGACAGGCGCCTACATGGGTATTGGCTGACTTGGCTAACAAGCTCACTGCACCACATAAACAACTGCCATGACTTGATTTGTTTTTGCTCATAATCACACCTCAAATAATATAATATCGATTGATGCATAAACAAACTTCTTTCTATGAAAGACTGTCTACCATCAATAAAACCTAAGTCATTAATCCCAAACACCAATACCAACACATTGATTTAGGGCATTCAAGTCCAATCAGTTTTCATTCTGCTTGGCGCCATCATTAATTTCATAATAATCACCTTTTTCTGCGGTGAAGATATGTTGCTCAATTTTTACATTTGTAGCTGTGGACAAACCCCCCAAAGCAATTGCAATCCAAGGATGTTTATCTTGGTCAATAGGATCAAAGAACATCGGAGAACCACAGTCAGCACAATATCCTCTGCGCACTTTTGCTGAAGATTGGTACCATTTTAGCCGGCTGTCATCTTCAATGTAGAGAGCTGTTCTCGGTACTTCAGTACTGGCATAGACATGTCCTGTCCACCTCCGACATTGATGACAGTGACACATTTCACCTGCACCTAATTGACCCCTCACTTCAAATTGAATCGCTCCACACAAACAAGCACCTTTATGATACGCTTGATCAACTTTTTGTTGTGTGCCTTTCATCCTCAATACAATAAATCTAAGGCAAAGTAACCATATCACTACCAATCAAAATGACTGGTTCCCCGCCTGAAGATATTTCATTGGCATGAGCTGCTATGTCTTTCATCGCTTGTGAAGACATGGTTTCTTTAAGTGCGTCACTGTTTGGAAAGGACATACTGAACATTTGATAATACGGCGCTGCCCCAGTTGGTGTTGGATGCATTTTTGTTACGGCATAAGGTTGCGCATCAGATGGAATATTCATCTTTTGATGAAGTATATTCAGATGTGTTTGATAATCTTGCTCAAATTGTGCAGTATTTGTTGGTTGTGGATATAAAACCATCAACTTAACTTCTTTAGACATAAGTCTCCATAGGTTTTAAGTCAATCAATTGTATCAGTAAATTCTGTGAGACAGAAAGTCTACTGATACAAATAGTTGCTTTTAATCAATGTTGTCTTTAAATTACTGTTCCGATACTTTAATGAATCAGGACAACAATTGACACAAAGCCACCGCCACCTCTTCTGATGAGGCTGGATTCTGTCCTGTTATCAACAAACCATCCGTTACAGACAATGGTTGCCAGTCATCTGTTTTTTGATAAATACCTCCCTTTTCTTTAAAAGCATCCTCTAACAAATACGGAACCACATCAACTAAACCAACAGCAGCCTCCTCTGTGTTGCTAAAACCTGTGACTTTTTTACCTTTAACAATTGGCTCGCCATTAGCACCTTTTACTTGAAGTAAAACTGCAGGTGCATGACAGACAGTAGCCACAGGTTTTTGTGCTGCCACAAATGCTTCAATCAAAGCAATTGAATCTTTGTCTTGGTACAAATCCCATAATGGCCCATGCCCACCTGGATAGAAAACCGCATCAAAATTTGAAGCTTTCATATTGGCTAATTTAGCCGTATGTGCCAATTCTTGTTGTGCTGTCGTATCGCCATAGAATCTTCGGGTAGCTTCTGTTTGTGCTTCGGTTGATTTACTTTTAGGATCCAAGGGAGGCTGCCCACCTCTGGGTGATGCCAAAGTAACCTGAGCACCTGCATCTAACAACGTATAAAATGGGGTCGCAAACTCCTCCAGCCAAAATCCTGTTTTTTCACCCGTATCACCTAAATCATCATGTGAAGTTATGACAAATAAAATCTTCATGTTTTGTTCCTGTACATTAAATACGTCATGATACCAGTAAGACAGTCAAATTTAGGTCAAAATACACCAACATCATGTCTCCAAAAAAACCGCGCGTACAAACTTAAACACCCGACATGTCTAATAACGCAGCACTGTAATATACATAAATACGCACCACATATGAATATCAAAAAAAGTCGATTTTTTCATGGCTTTGTCATAATTTTTGACAATAATTGTTTCCCATACAGGCATTTAAAAAACAAGCCTGTATCAGGCGAGCAATTTGATAAATTTTATTAACTATTTGCGACACAAACAACTTTGCTTAATTGACTAAACATTTATGATTTGCTATCTTTTTATCTTTCTCCAAAGGACCCTCCCTCAATGAAACGATTTAGCTTTTTACTTTTGGCTGGTATATTGACTTCACTGAATGTCAATGCCAACTCAACCCCCCATGATTTATCAGCCAGTGATTTTTCACAAAACTGGACTGATGCTGGATTAATTACAAGCAATGATGATTGGACAAATGTACCCAGTATAGAAGGGTTTAATGGCAATGGCTTGACTTCATCTAATAATGTTGACCCCAGAACTGTCCTCGATGCTAACGATACTGGCGTAATTGATGTATTAGCCAATCAATCAAATCCGAATATCACTAATGGGGGAATAGCAGAATTTGATGGCATTACTGACCCTGTTGTCGCCTTTCAAGGCAGTGGCTCTGCTGATGCACCCTATCTTAAAATTTATTTGAATACCACAGGTCGGCAAGACATTAATGTTAAATATAACTTAAGAGACATAGACGGCTCTGATGATTCAGCCCAACAAGTGGCTTTACATTATCGTGTGGGCAACTCTGGTAATTGGACTGATGTTCCTGCCGCCTATGTTGCAGATGCTTCGAATAATACTAACACTTTAGTCACACCAATTGACGTCACATTACCAGCTGTGACCAATAACAATGCAGAAGTTCAAATCAGAATCATGACCACCAACGCCAGTAGCAGTGATGAATTCATTGGCGTAGATGACATTGTGATTTCAAGTAATCCAACTGCATCACCTGTTGTAGCTTCTGCTGTAGTCGACAACCATGTTTCTGTCAATGGTGGTACCGATGGTCAAGCCACAGCATCAGCTTCTGGTGGTGTTCCTGGCTACACCTATGCATGGAGTGATGGACAGGTCACTGCCACCGCATCAGG